>JAAUXU010103865.1_pt1 | contig 56161 bp, 56 predicted proteins | sample 7278151 | NCBI WGS metagenome assembly JAAUXU01 (sample SAMN14350113, study PRJNA611818) | marine sediment metagenome | isolation source: surface marine sediment (1.8m) | place: French Polynesia: Moorea | collected 2018-08
ATAGTACTTTCATTTGCCAAGAGAACATGATAATTTATACGTATGTATAATATAATGTACTGTTAAGTGTGCGCACGTCTGTGGAAGTAATAAGGTGTATGGAACTAGAATATCGTGTGTGTGCTTGTTTTGTGTGTCATGAAACTTGTCTATATGACAGAGAAACTGATTTCTTCCTCAGAAAGTATTGATCTAACGAGTGTTTTGGTGTCTGTGTGTGTATGGGTCTGTGTACATGTGGGTGTATATATGGGTGTGTATAGTCAGAATATTAGTTTACTTTAGGGATAGATGATGGATTTTTACAAGATTTCTTCATATCTGAGTTCTTCCTTCTGCTTGCTTCCTTGCGTCTTGCGTCTTGCGTCTTGGACGATCGATCGCAGGCTCACCTAAGGAAAAATTCGGCTACCTGCAAGAAACAAATACTGCTAATAAGCAAAAGTGCAATGCAGTATTTGGATAGAACAAACACTCTTACCTGACATGATTAAGTCACTGGTATCTTGGCAGGGCCAAGGAGGCTGGACCGCTATCTGTAAGAAAAACATTGGCCATGAAAGCGGCACTTTTGGTCAGAGCTTGCGATACTGTAGTGCACTGCACCTAATATGTGCTGCTGCATTTTCAAGGTATATTCACATCTCAACAACACATGGATTATTAGCCTTATGATTAACTATAAAATAGAAGAAAATATCTGCATTACGATAATTTTCAGTAGCGGCACGTTAATTATACTATGACGATATAACGTATGTATGTTAGTATCAGGTATGTTCTGTCCACGTACAAGTGTTTCCACAACTAACTGCTGCGCAAAGCAAATGAAGCAAGTGTCAAATGAGTCGTTCTATAAAAAGCTTAACTGCATGCAAGAGAGTTGATATACTGTACTGTCACCGAAGCTAAAACAGCTTTCTGAAATTTGTCGATGCATACAACCTTTTTAAAAACAGTGTGTGTTTGGGTGAGTGGGTGTGCATGAATGTGTGTTAAAACGATATCTTATTCCAGGCAATGCTTACAAGTAACTGGCACGAATGGCTGTTGCAGATGCATTAAGGCTTGTTGGTAAGCTGCCGCCGCCGCTGCGGCGTTGGCCGCGTTCTGGTGCTGCTGCGCGGCGACGGTGGCGGCGGCGGCGTTCGAGGCCTCAGTCGCTGCCAGTTGCTGCTGCTGCTGCTGCTGCTGCTGCGTGATAGCACCAACGCCGTTACTGCTGCTGCTGTCGCCACAGCCGCTAACCGCCGCAGCCGCCGAGCCTTCGATCACTGTTAAGGTGACCCCGCCGCCGCCGCTTTGAAGCGCCGGCGGTGCGACCGTCTTTTCACCCGCGGGCCGCTTGAACGGGACCATGTTGGGAAGGGCCTGAATCGGGGTGAAGGGTGCAATGACGTCCAAGGAATGATCATCAAAAATTGTGTCTCAGTTGTCTAAAAAGTGCTTTTGCACCATTTTATCTCTTGCTGTGCTATCTAACACAAAGGAACTATGGAGACGGGGCTTACACATGTACTAACGTACCATTTGAACTTCATCAGGCGTATCTCGGGCTCTTTTTTTACTGGGTCCATTCGAGTGCTCAGCTGAATTCATCTGGTGTTTTTGTGGTACGCACAAGTACGTAGTAGTATTGTGGCGGCAGTGGCAGGATTGGGGTGGTGGGAGTGGGTGTGATAGTTTTTTTTCAGGCAAAATGGGCAGGCAAAATGGCAATGCAATTGTGGCATTCAGGCAGCAGGCAGGCAGAAGAGACACGGCAGCAGTACAGCAGTGGTAGTAGTAGTAGCAGCGGCAGTAGCGGAAAGCAGCAGCGTTGGAGTAGTAGAAGTAGGAGGAGGAGGAGGCGTCCGTGTCGTCGTCCAACACAGGGTGCAGCACAGAAGAGGAGGGAAGAAGCAGGAGAAAGAAATAAATAAAAAGAAACCATTAATATGACTCTTTTTTTAAAGAAAACATAGTTTCTTTTATGAAAAACATAGTTTCTTTTACTTGTGTTTGTGAAGCCATTATGCATCCTGTCATACGATAATGTGTGGTCTGCAGTGTTTAAGACTTTAGGTTGCGGTATCCATTACATACACAAGCTTATGTTCTGTGACTTTTATCTGACCGAGCATGTTGTGTAACAAGGAGTAAGACAGAGTGAAATGGAAGTCACGTCCTATGGCAAATTAATAAGTATGGATTTCTGCGCCCCTCAGCAGAAATTGATATATTTAAACAAAAAGTTTACAGGCCGTCGTGAGCAACAGAGTCTTGTATATCAGTGTGCAGTTAAATAATATTAAACGCGGTTTGTGTAGTTCACTGTATGTGTTTAGTGCAAATGGTGTACTTACTTTTTACAAGCTTTAAGTGTTTGGTAGCACAGCCCTATTAATGTCCAATTACCGCAATCATTTGCTTCTCTTACTTAAATGACCCCTCTGCAAACAGCTAGAAAGTTGCAATGCGAAGGTACAAAGTCAACAGCCAAGTTGCAAGGAAACTCTGTAATAAATTGCGATAGCACCACATGAAAGGGTGACCAAAAAGAAGGCTAAGAATCTATCCGAGTGTGTCTCAATATAAGGGGCACGAATAAAACAGTTGGACCTCTGGATTTTTCACTCTGCTTTCTTCGGCATCAGGCCCTTGTATTGTTAGCCATTGTATCCATTTGCCCTGGCAAATTGCTGCACTTTTTCCTCTTTGTACTCATTCGGTACTTCTTCGCTGCTTCAATGGCCCACGCTTACATTAGATTACGAGTGGTTCTCTTTTTTCATGCTGTGGAACATCACTCTCAAACTAGCGATAGCACGTACGTACGTTAGCACTACAGGGTGAAAAAAAATGATCGAAACAGGTACCCTACAAGGGCTAGGAAAATGCAGTACAAGGGCCATATTTTTACCTCTGTAAGGCCTTATGGAATGCATACACTGACTGCCATGCAAAGGCCCGATGACCTGATACATTCTCTTCTTGAGCTCCTCAATGAAATTACTGTTTGCATAAAATGTGAAGAACCCATGCTTGAAGCAGAATGACAACACAGCCTCTAAACAGCAAGAAGGAAGAGAGCGCCTTGAGCAGCTTGTGTGTGTGTATGTGTGTGTACGCGTACGTGTGTGTGTGTGACTTTTTGTCAATCATACCAAAGTGGGAGGCGAAGCGTTGCTCATGCTGCTCTGTTGCTTGGCCTTCAGGTGGTCCGGCCGGTGGAAGTATCTGCATGGGTCTCTCGCGCAACGTCCTTTCTCGTGATCCATGCAGATGGTGACGTAGCCGTCTTCGCAGCCGCCGGCCACGCTGATGATGTCGCCGTTGGGGTGCGCGAAGCGGCAATCGGATTCGGCGCGCTTGCACGTGCCACGCTGGAACTCGCGGCAGACCTGTAAAGGTCAGGGTTGGCGTGGAGGGAGAACAAATTCAAGCAATGGACATCAACATTTTAGGTTCTTTTAAAAAAAGAAAAAAAGAAAGAAAGAAAGAAAGAAAGAAAGAAAGAAAGGAAGGAAGAAAGAAGAAAGAAAAAGTAAAAGAAATGATCAGAGCTACCATTAGCAGTTCTTGTTGCCTAAAATGTGGACTCAACATGAGTGAGTCGAGAAAGTGGCGGCAACTATGCTGACAGAATGAAAATGTATTTATGCATAGCTCGTATTATGAAAATACGAGATTGCTTTCAAATGGAAATGTGCGCGCTCATCATTTCTCAAAGAGTGACACGATTTACAAGAATATTTTTGAAACAGCTCCTCCGCAATGAGATAAGAACACGTGAATAGACTCAAGCCTCCTTGCATTTGGGTGTGTGCGTGTGTGCGTGAGTGTCAGTGTGTGTCAAAGTGCGTGTGTGTTCGCGTGTCTGCCGGTCTGTGTTCGGTCAACTGTCGCTCGCACATCGATCACTCTTTTGTAACTGCTCCTTGCAGTACTTCCCCCCGTCGTACCCCGTCTTTGAGCAGCACACAGAAGGTATATTCAATGGATATTTGCGGTCATTCTGCTTTCTTCTATAGGTGGGCCACCTTCTCTCTCTGTCTCTAGGCCTTTGTCAAAAGAACTTTTTGCCATGAAATTTCATTTCCTCAAACTGCTGTCTTCGCCTTGGGCGTCGATTCAACCCCCCCCCCTTCGAGAGCCATCCAGTATTCCTTGTCACTTTCACAATGAAAAATGCCTCTCTTGGGAGCGCAAAAAGAGGAGCCAAGAAGAAGAGCAAGAGTTGGTTATTTTATAGCAAGTGCTTTTCTGCGCATGAGCTGCGATGGATACACTACGTACACGCGGCAGACGTGCGTATTGCCTTTATGGGTTGTTGCGTGATGGCATTAAGAGGGAGGTACCAGCTCCGGGAAAAATCCAATTTCACAAGCAATGCAAAGCTACTACTGTATCGGGTGTCCCAGAAAAAGCTTTCTGCTACGCATACGCCGTTGGCTTGATTATAACTGTACAGCAAAGTCACTTTTTTCTGGGGCACCCAATGCGCAGTAGAAAAAAGGAGCAGCAAGCAGGAAGAGTGAGAGGAGCTACTAGGAAAAACAGCGAGGCAGAACAATATTGCAGCTCAAAGCCGCTTCTACGAGAAAAAGCACGCGTACACATTGTAAAGAGCGGGTCCTACAGATACGTGTATGTACGACAGGATATATTGTACAGTACGTAGTATAAAATAAATGTACTGTGTGTGTGTGTGTGTGTGTACTGCTTGGTCGATAGAGGAGGGAGAAAAAGCGTTGCTATTGCTGTATGAGCGCGAAGCCAAGAGTTAAGGGTTAAAAAAGGCAACAGCTTCTTCTTTGACGTGGACAACATACCTACTGAAGCACGTGACGACGACACGGGCTAGTAGTACTCATATTCGTCATGTACGGTATATATTGGTATTCTTATTGCTGCGTGAATGAGCCATGAACGAAGGCTCGTACGTGATTCGTCATTCCAGTTTTGCCTTGTGTATAGTCAGGCGCGTACACACATTATACCGGGACAAGTAGCATATACGCATACACCCATGTGTATGCGTCAACTTGATTGACACATTATACGAACGGATCCAGGAGGTCTTGTAGGTAGGCAGGTAAGGTGGTACGAGTCATATGCGCATTTGTACATGATCATCAAGAACGCACTCGAATTGCGCTTCACTTACCTCGATTCTATCACTCCTGGGTTTAGTGTGGTGTTGCTGCTGCGCCGCGGCTGCTGCCGCCGCCGCCGCGGCCGCGGCGAGTTGATGCTGCTGTACCATCGTGGCGTGGTGCTGTTGATGCTGGTGATGGCTCCCCACGGGAGTGGCCGCACCAGACGTAGCTGCGGCCACCCCTCCAGCAGCTGCTGCTGCTCCATTATGTGCTGTTGGAGGGGTCGGCTGACCATTGACTAAGTGGTGATGATGACCGTTTGTGGCCGCGGCATGCAGCAGCTGTTCCGCGTGCATCATGGGCATCATTTGACCGGCCGCAGCGGCTGGAAGGAAGGCATTGGCGGCTGGAGGTGCCGCGGCCGCAGCGGCGGGGTAAGCGGTGAGTTGCGGCAAAGCGGTAATGTACGGAGATGCGGCCTGATGGCGATGAGGGCGAGAAGAAGAAAAGCACACAGTCAGGAAAAGCAATAGAGATTCTGCATTCATTCAACGGTACGTGCACTCCAAGTGCTGTACAGCAAAACCCAGTTAATGTGTTCACCCTGATAAGTTGCGTCGAGTACATTGAGAGAATGGTACGCTAATACAGTGACAAAGCATTGCTCGCCGATAAGAGCATCACTACTGACTCGTGTTCAAGTAGACATCCATTCATCATTTTCTGCTGACCCCTCGGAAAGTTCACCGGCAAGATTTCAGTGCGAGACTTCGCCAATTTGAAGGGAATTGACGTGTTGCACACGTATCACTGAGCCAGGTTTTCTGCACGTTTTCCTCGTAGTAGACGCATGTAGAAGGGGAAGGGGGGGGGGATCGGAGTCCTCCTGTGCGACATGTGTGACCTCGACGAAATCAGGTGATCATGGGGGACCACCAAGAACCACAAGCTAAAGTGAAGTCTTGTTGTGAGTTCACGACAGTTCTGCTGTGCTCCCCTCCTTCTCCAGTGGCTGCCAGATTCAGGGCAATAATTCTTGTTCATTCGGGGACCCAATGGTCGGTCATGTACATACACTGCTTGGATTATTTCCTTCGCTACACCATGACAAAGAGCGCAGCAGTTTAACGAAAAAAAAGAGAAAGATGAGAGAGGCTGCTTAAGGGGGTTCCGCACTGTGGTGGCAGTCCCGTAGTGCATGTAGTAGTAGTTCTTGGCTGCTGTTCCCGGTAATAAAGCCGGGCAGTTAGACGGAAAACAGCTCTTTTCCAGATTTTTTTTCTGGCCATGGTCTCTTAGCCCGAGCAGAGGGCGATGGATGAAAGACAAAGGGGAAAGACGAGGCATTCGTTAACTTCAAGGCAAGTCAGAAAAGAAAGAAAGCAGCTGCGAACTCGGACAAAAAGGAAGCAAAAATGAGACCAGCGCCTTTTCATTTCCAGGGACTAGCCAGAGCATACTGCAATGCGGAGGCAATTATCAAAGCTCTCCATTTCCATTTTAGTGTGCTATGTATCCCGCAGACATAAAACAAGTGGATTTCCTCCCCCCCCCCCTCCAACTCTACCCGCTTTTATGATAGCGTGTTGTGCAGAAAATGGAAAAATGGACAAGAAGAGACCCTTACCACTGACTGCATCTGTGCCGCGGGGAGGCCCGCCAGCGTGGGCTGTCCACCCACCAGCCCGTACTGCTGAAGGACGGCGTTCTTCAGCGCCAGGTGGTTCCGCCCGTTGATCAAGAGCTGGTCCTTTAGGTGCTGCGGCGGGTGGAAGTACTTGCATGGCGGTTTGTCGCGGTTGCACCGACCCTGAAATAGGAGAGAAGCGGCGATGACGTAAAGTGGTTGCGCGTGCGGTGCAGCGACGACGGCAGCGACGACGGCACCGCCGGTGCCAACATCGGCTGCAGGCAATGAAATATTTCCCGAGATCGACGGATGAAAGAAAGAGGCTGCAAACGTTGGCGTCAATCGAGTCGAACGAATGTTTTTCGCCCCGCAATCTTGACGATATCACACTTCAAGCAATCTCCTCCCATAGCTCTTTCTTCTGATTTGGTTGCTTTTCTGGACCCCTGGCAGCAGCAGTCCTAGGTCCTAATGCTTCAACTGGCAGTGCCAGTTTTTGGCACATCGTGCGATATCGCACAAAAAGTTAGTTCGCAGCACCTGATCAAAGCCTGATGTTGCACGCTCATTGAACTTTCCTCGCATGAGGATGCAAAAGTTTGTCTGCAGTCACCATCGCACACGTGACGCAGCCTGTATGGGCAGCGCTGTACCGTATGTCCTAGACACATTATCTTGGAGACTATCTACATGCCAGGAATTAAGTGTAGCAAGCAGTGCTCAATTAGCGCTATATGCCCACAAACACGTGTTTCTACGCACGTTGCAGTTATTTATGCCTTCAGGCTCTCACTGTAATATACTGCGCGCGTGTGTATGTGTTAAGAGTCGGAGAGGATGCTCTGTTTGGAGCAAAGCCTCCCAAATAAATTTATTGGGCAATTTCAGAGGGAAAAAAAGCGACGCATCTCCTCCCGTTTCGTGAAACTTGGCAGAGCAACTTCTTCTCTTTCTTTTGAAGGGGGAATTTTTCTCAAATGCTAACTTGCCAAGGGACTAAAAAGCAAGGACAGGCAGTGATGGCGGTCAGAAGGGGGGGGGGAAGACGTCTTCCTCAGATGTCCCATGGTTTTGCATACCTAACAGAATGCGCATGCACGCCTCAGTGGTGATGACCTCGAGCCTTTTTTTTACGCGCGTATGACAGCCAAGAACGACGACGGGGAAGGAATATTCCGCACTGGAGTCAGTCGATGACGGGGGGAAGGCCTCGCACACAATTTTTTCCGGCCAGCCAGAAAGTGCACAGAGAGCCCTTTTCTTTCTTTCCGCACTTTTTCTCACTTTACTCTTGGAGCGTGCAAAATTGCAGCAACTTTTAAACATGCATTTGTGCCCACGAGTTCCTTTCGCCGTGTTTGTGTAAAAAGGACCCCGGGATGTTCCGTTTTTGCCAGACTTGCATGCACGCCATTGAACTGCAAAAAAAATATTATCACTGAAAGAAATGCCCATCCTTGAGTCGCATCCGTGTACGCAGCGTTCCCAACAGTATCACCGCTGCAATGCGTGCACGGACGAGTAGCATGTGTGCATACACAGCCATTGTCGTTTCCTAGGAGTCCAATCAAGATTGCGAGTGCACCGGTAAGAGCAAGTTTACACCGAGTTCAAGGATCAAGCCCTTACTTCAAATGAGCTGCGCTTTACACTTACTGCCTCGCTGCAGTGGGTAGTAAATTACGCGCACCACAGTCGGCTGCAGCGCAGCCAGAGCCTACGAGTAGGGAGAAGGAGAGGCGTGAATTGACTGCTGCAATAAAGCTAAACCATTATGCAATTTGCGTGTGTTTTTTTTGCACGCAATGTTTTGACGCTAAATCGAAATAATTGCAACATAAGTGGCACCGGCATGAATAGTGCCGGACTTTGCTGTTGCATGATTGCTTTGTAACGAGAGAAGAAAAAGAGGGGGAATGAATTGCTCTGAACTTTCCCTCCGCGCTGCACCAGGAACCCCAGCTCTTTTCTTCAGTTCCCCTTCCTAAAGAGAAATGGAAAGAGAAGGTCTGGGGCTTAAAGCCCCCCTTCTTTTGTCTGACTTTTACAGGACGCTATCACATCCGCCACTCCTCGCTCTCTCCTTCCTCTGTTGCCCGACAACGAAAAAATATTTTTCGCGGAATGACTTGTCTCTCTCTCCCTCTCCCATTCCTTTCACTCCCTAGTTGATCCTTTCTCCTCATCCTCTAGCCATCGAGCTACGGAGAATAGCTTTTAGCAATCAGCGGGCGGCAATAAAAGTGAACGAGAAAGACTATGCGTATGTAGTTCTAGTTCAGAAGCACTTTCGTAGATAGACGTACATACGTCTATGTCTCACTCACTCATTCAGGCAGCTGGGGCGGCTGCGACGGCTGCGGCGGCTGCGGCGGCTGCGGCGGCTGCGGCGGCTGCGGCGGCTGCGGCGGCTGCGGCGGCGGCGGTGACGGCGGCCACGTTCACCCACCCACATTAGACTACGTTTTACTATTTCAATCATCGTCTTCCTCTTCTTTTACTACGCCAAGAAGCAGTTTGCCCCGTCGATAACGTTTCGAGAGAGGGATGAAATGGCATGCCAGAGTGGAATCAAGTTCATCAAAGTGATCTATCATCTGCGGTGATCGAACTGGAGTGGCGAAGAAGATCTTAACTTGTGAAGAGCGCTGCCTGCGCCTAAATCTCGCAAACTGGCTGGCAATGCAGTCTTTTGTAAAGAGACAGCGTCGTTGCCGGTCGTCGTCACGTAGAGGCTTGACTGCCACCAGCAGGAGCCCGCACAGCTGATCAAGACTCACGCACGGTCGGGCAACAACGGCGTGCACCGGTACAAAAATGCGGACGTCTTTGGTCGAACGCGTTCCTCTGCACGCAGCTCGCTTAGTGGTGACTGTTCGCGCATCTGCACTTTCACACCTGCTACGTGAGGAGATCCAATTATGCTAATGACTTCACTGATCATTCTTGGTCGCACTTTACTGATTGGGCTGTCACTTAATTTTTTTTCCCTCCTGGGTAAGTGTGATTTCGCACCCACGTCGAACGTTCTGCAAGTGCAGGCCAAATATCTTTCAAGGCCTTCTCCACTTTTAAACATTTGCTGTACCGATCCCACGTGAAATATCGGTTCGGGCAATCTCAGGCAATCTCCTTGTTTACGTCCAGTGCTCGTGCTACAACTGTTGTATACTAACCAGAGGTGTGCTACACATGCGCGCGCTATAATACGTAGGCACAGCTTCGTCTGCTGTGCTGTGGCAGAGATGAGCTCTCACCGTGTACGCGATCGTGATGACGTCCGCGTCTTGAAAGCTCTGTCTCTTATTTAACACTCGTCTTCGCCTCCTCTAATCTGAGATTCTTCTGCCATATCAAAGTCAAGACTTCGTGCGTGTTTCCGCCTCATTTGGCTCTGACATGTGGTTAGATTTGCCAGGTGAGCGCAATCAAGCCTCTGTTTTCCCTGGCTCTGCTGCTGCAGTCCTATTCATTTTTATTTACAATAGTACGTGGTCACGAAGGCGAATGCAAGCGTGCAACTTTTTAAACACACACGAACATGATAGTCGCACATGCGCCCGTGCAACCGTGCACGGACGAGAGAGGGGGGGGGACCAAGGAGGGGATGTTCCACACAGCAAAGTCTGATCTTTTTTGTGAGCGTCTTTGAATGTCCGAAAAACTTGCGTGCTGCAATCCAAAAGGATTTGTACCTAGAAAAAAAAGGAGGGGGCCTCCTTTTTTCCACCGTCGCGCCACTATAAATGTCGTCGTTTGACTCAAAAGGATGGGTGAGAGGACGAAACCAACTCGAGGGTAGAGGGGCTCAAAATGCAAAAAAAACCTTCTTCTCATCCTTCTAGGCCGGTGGTTCCCAAATCCTCTCGCAATCCACTAAGTTTGTATATACGTGCATATGAGTATACATGTCCGGGATACATACGAATACAATGATGAAGTTGAGTGCCTACACCACGTACAGGGTGGGATCGAATTAGCTTTACGATTCAGAGTGCCACAACTCGCAGGTCTATGCATCTTTTAGTAAGGCTTTAGTGCTGAATTCAATGCTGATTAGGTTTGGCAACAAATTTGTCAGTTTATTGTATATGGCAAAATTGTGCATCAACTTTGCACGCCACTTCAGCGTGGTTGCAAAAAAAGAAAAAAAAACGAGAAGCAGTTGCCCTGCACAGGGGTTGCGTACTGGCCACCACCCAAGTTTATGTACAGCTCTCCAATGAGAGATTGATACCTCCAAAATGAAGCAGCTGCCAATGCTGAGCAGTTACAAAACGTTTTTTCAAACTGCAACTGTACTTTTTTAAAGAAATCACTTTGGAAAATTAACACAAGTAAAGTTTGTAGTCTGTACTTTCACTTTAATCTGTAATGCCTTTAACTGCCTGTACGTGCTGTACAGTGAGTGACATCATTATCAAGTGACCATTGTGTAAGGAAGCTTCACACGACTTCAGTGCCTACTTGCTGGCATCATTGCTCTCGATTGCTATGAGAGACCCGTTATAGGTATGCATCGGAATTTTAAGTTATTTCGAACGCACCCTGTACATGCAGATTTGTGCCAATATAGTTTCGCACAGGATGAAAAACAAATTTTTGGAGCAAGTTCGGAAGAAAACACAGGGGTACGCGGTGAGTAAACAAAATGGTTTTTTAAAAAAATCGTATAAACCTCATGAATTATAAAAAGTTGGCCAGCACACGGGTACCAAATGCATGTGTGCCCAAATTAAAAGATACCAACTATTCAGTGTTTTAACTGCTTATCAGTGGTGTCTCTGACCTTTTTAATTTGGCTTTCTATGTTGTCCACCGCAATTTGCAATCATGGCCGGAACCGGGATTATGCTCTGCAGGAATATTCTGCATTGAAGTGGCACCCCCACTCCACCACGATCCTCTACAAGGTCACCACGTTGGTGCTGGCTGGACATACACCCCACATGGGCACGGGTTCGAGTCCTCAACGGACATGGACCCGTTGACGCTTTGTTTGTGTATATGTGCATTTAGGAGCCACTTGAAAAGATGTACGGTATGACTCCCACATGACTGTTGCTCGTGGTCAAACACGTCGACCAAGGTGCTGCCACTTAACAGCCAAATTCCCTACACCGTGAGCCCAGGTCTACTGCACCTCATGTTGATTCTGATGTCCCTCCTCATCACTGGCAGCAGCGTCATTGACATGATCATGCCTTGAGTTGGTGCAGTGGGACAGCTTAATCTGGGCTTCATCCAAGAAAAAGCGAATCCCCCTTGTCACACCACGTCGCGGTCAACTGATCAACCACTGGGATTTCAACAAGATCTGCTCCTTGTCTGCAGCTGGCAACTACTAGACGTCCTCAATTGCCTGGCACAACTCTTCTCGTTCAGGTCATGCTTAGTGCGGTTGATTCCTGTAGAATGACTCATGCGAACCTCATTCCCCTGATGACCTGAGAGGGTCACGCCTGATTTTTGTGTCATGGTCCAGGCAGCACTGATTCTCTCATCGGACTGGACCTTGCCGGGGTGAGGCCTCTTGGGCAATATCCTAACTGGGCGAAACTTTGGACTGCAGGAGACTTTAAAGATGTGGCCAACCAGATCTGCATTGAGACCAAAAGAGAAAAAGGCATGGGTGATGAACCCGTTGTATTTGAACCTCAAGTTAGTGGCCGAGCACCTGAGTTACGTCTTGTCCATCACAATCTGTCCAAGAGTTGGCCCAAAGTTTGTCAGAAGTCCCCCAAAGTGGCTCGGCTCACAGCTCTCTGGAGCAGCAGGGACGATGCGTACGTAGGGAGGCTGAGGTGCGTGAAACTTGACGATGCTGTTCTTGCACAAGTTGTAGCAGTCGACACTTTTTGGTGTTTTAAAGATCAGTGGGACGCATCAGCTGTCGCGATCTTTCAATTCATACTCAACAACCTACGGCATATATGTGTTTTCCACACTGAGTAGTGCTGTTGTACCCCACCTTGAACTGGATGTTGCTCTTCCTTAAGCACGGGATAAGAAACAGACCGTAAACAAGGGTTGTTTTCTGCAGTAGCGTCCTGTACCCTGTCAAGCAATTGGATTATGAAGAAGAAATCTTACTACACCATGGGGAGCAGAGGAGGGCCACATAAAAGCAAGTGTCTCCTCAATTATTACTCCAACGACCTCCCTCTTGTGGTTACCTTCCCTTAACCGCTCCCTATTTGGAACCCTGTTTTTTTTTAAAGGGCCCCTCACAATTGGAGCTCTAAAAAGATAAGGCCACTGTGATGCAACTGGTAGGAGAGAGTGAATTGCTACACTGGTCCCACCACCATTGAGCTCGCTGTTTACGTCCAAGCGTTCTCTCGGTACCCAATATGGCCCTAGCCAGTAATGTGGTCTACTACGTACGTACGTAGCTGTACGGCACGCCGCGGCCGGACTGAATAATAGACTTGCTGTTGTTACAGGTGAAGAACAAACTTGTTCGTGTCTTATAAAGTTGTCTACGTGGTTCTTGTATAATCTACATATACGCACCACGGAGGTTGCGTGGGATTAAGAGGTTGAAGGAAGTCCACAAGAGGCAAAGCATATCTGTAAATGCAATCTTCAATCCACATTGGGCTGTACATATATTGCACGCTCCATTAAGAAGAGACTGTGGCCCGCACACAAGTCTGTAGGTTGTACGCAGCGCAGACTTGTTTCGTGGCAGTGACGCGACGAATGTACCAGCCAGTGCAGCCGGCAAACAGTACACGCTCATTTCTCCACAGTACAGTGCCCTGCACGTGCCCGTGTCCGCCCGCCTTACTACCTATGTGTGTCAGTATGTATGTGGTGTTTACCTATGGGCTACCTATGTACACATACTGTACTTACTGCACGTACGAGTGAGTGCAGATCCCTCTCCCCGTGTGTATAACATTCCCAGATGAACCGAGCCGAACTGGCGCGAATAAACTCTCTTTTCCTGCACTTGGCTATGTTGTAAACTGCATTAGCAAAGAGATGCATGAGAGAAGCTAAGAAGCAGCCAAGTCCCTGCTCAAGATAAAGCCTGACGGAGACGAGGAGAGAAGAGATAGAAAAGGAAGGCTTAGAGGGAAGGAAACCGTTTTCAATCTCTTTGTTGCGCAAAGCACAGAATCATGGGCGCGTCGTCTGCATCAGGTTAAGACCTCACGACGCTGCCGGCGTCGTCGGCGGTGGCGTAGTCGTCTTCGGCGGCGTCTTCGGCGGCGTGGGCCAGGAAGAGACAGGAGGGGGTGAGTGGGTGGTCCGCATTATAGCTGCCACTGATTCTTGAGTCACGAAGAGGCACAACACACATAAGCTCCCTCTTCTTCTCCCTCACATTCACATGCACAGATCAGAGTAATGTGTTTCGCGTTATGCCGAGGGAGGCAGCCAAACGGCCCTTTTCATCCCGGAGAGAAAAGAGGAAAAAAAGTTTTTCCTTGACAGAGACAAAATGTGTCCATGTCGCCTGAGCTATTTAAATTCTAAATTGGCCTGGTTGGTCGGTTTCTCTCTCTCTCTCGGATGGATTGGCGGCAACTTTGCCGCGGACGTTATCGTCAGCGCCCAGAGACAAAGAAAGGGGGATCGTCCATTCTCCACGCCATGTACGAGCAGCATGCATTTTCTCTCTCTTTGTTTCAAAGCTGGCGTACGTACAGCGTGTATGTTGGGACTGTACAGCCCTGCACGTCCTGTACGTGGAGTTTATACACATGGATACAGTTCAATATAGCGCGGCGAAAAGGAGGCTGCGCTCGGGCGGACGTTACGTATGTGTGTTTTCTGCCGCGCACATGCTCCTATACATGCAGGAGCGCAAAGAAATAGCAAGTCGCCATAAAGGTTTTATACGACCCTTGATTCTCCCGGCAGAAGCTGACCGAATAATGTATACGAACGAAGCATGTTTGCCCATAACGTTCTGGCCGTTCACCTCGCATTTGGGGACAAGAAAATTGGGTATGAATGTCGAGAAAGAGGGTCCATACCAATATGAGACTCCCCTCTTTGACCGGCGTTATGTGAACGGCGCCCAGCGGTGGTGTCTGCACTGCCATATTGACCCTGGAGAAGAACCTGCACCTGTTCAATTCGGCCTCCATTAAAGACACACAAGAAGAGCGCAAGTGCTGGCAAAGCATAGCCCAACCGCCAACCCAGCACTGAGCGGAACCATCAAGAATGGGTGAATTATTTATCTGGGCTGAAGCTGTCATGATCAAAGCAACACAACTTTCACTGATACAACACAGTGAGAAAGTGAAACTTTGAATGCAGTGACAGTGCAACTTAGCAGCATATGGGGGCTCCCACCTTCTCCTCCTCTTCTTCTCCTTTCATCGCCTTTGCATTAATTCATCGCGTGACCAATCAGACACGCCAGAAATCTCCTCTGGCAAATGCACGTGTGTCCATGACAGGATAACCGTGTCGCCATTTAACACAGGGGAGGGAGCGAGAGAAGAAAAAGTGGATGGCATTTCAGAGCCTGCGGGAAAAGAGCTGCTAAAGTTCTGTTTGGCCCAATTTCTTCACTCCTGTGCTCTTCCCGGATTATTACTTCGCATACATGCACAGCGCCGCCGCTGACGTGACTACCGAGAGCTGGAGAGATCACGTCAAGTGTGTGTGTGTGTGTGTGTGTGTGTGTTTCTTCGCACTACAGTACGTCGAAAAGATGAAGATCTCTGCGAGCGAGTGCGTCTCTTACTTTCGTACGTATGCTCGGTCATCCCTGTCAACATGTTGTGGTTGGTGTTGACCGCTGGAGCCAAGAGGAAAACATTCCAGCAATTGGTGCCACGCCCACTCTATACACAGCACGCATCTATATCATACTGGGCATCATATCCTTTTTCACTCTCTCTTTCTCGATGCAATCAAATGTCAGAGAAAGGGCATCATCCTTCCTTCTCTGCTTGATCTCTTGCAGCTCAGGGCACGATCCTGTCTCGCATGAGTATGTAGCGATCCGTCCATGTCTGCCGCGTCCTCCTCCTCCTCCTCCTCCCTGCATCTCCGACACTGCAAATACGTGTACACGCTTGCGCGAGCGCGCAACCCCAGCAGGGTCAGCAGCACCGGCGTGAACTCCATAAGTCAGACTCAGGGATCTGGACTCATCCGCGTGCTGCGTGGTTTACCTCCATCAAGTCTTCTGCATTTGGCACAGCATCTCACTACCAAAGCAAAGCCCGTGTGTGTGGTGTGGCAGAAGCGACCTCAGTCACCGCAGGAAAAGGAACTTGAGACGACGACGGCCCTTATTTAGGATGATGACAGCATGGGTGTGCCATGAGACACAGACCCCTGGCGAAGATTAGTGGTGGGATTGGCATCTTGCCTCTGCTCAGTGGAAGAGGACGAACTGTACAGACAGTGCACACCAGTCCTGCAGCCCACGTGAAAATGTTTACGCTCCTCTTCTTGCTATGCAATTCATAATAGTCCTGCTGCAGCAAAGCCACCTACGCTCTGTGCTAAAAAGCCTCGTGCACTTTGCATCTTGCGCAAGAGTGACTGTGGAGCTGCCGCTGCCTTCCTTCTCTCTTTACACACAGACAGAATGCGCACGCATGCATTAGGGTGTATAGAGAAACGCACATGCTGTACAGAGCCTGCCAGACGTCCATGACTTGAAGCACAAAGAAAAAGAGAAGAATTCAACCTTTTATTGAATGTGTTGTATACACTTCGGCTATGATGGCAGCCAAACTACGCAGTGCTCATACGTACGTAGCGATGGCAGCACTGCGGGTGCGCGCTAGCACCGGAAGAAATGGAAGTCTGGCTATGGTACGAGAACTCGTAAAGAGACGATGAAGGATTGAAATAATGGATTGGAGGGGAAGGAGAAAGGTGAAAAGCTGATCGAGATTGCCAATCACACGTAGGTCGAGCCCCAGAAACCACGGACCTCTTTTTCTACCCTACTTGAGCCAGGTTTAGACCGGCGACGAACAAAGAAAGAGAAAATGTGGGAAAAGCCTTTTGAGATGAATGAATGAGTCGTGTTTTACGACAGAGTGCCAAAGGAGCAAAGTCATCTTCCTAGTTTGGGAGATGTTGAGTACAGTGCAGCATGGATGCTGGTATTTGGGTCAGTTGATTTCGTCACTTAGTTAGCCTAATTAAGCACGATGAGAGAGAAAAATTCAAAGCAGCAGACAAATGTCGTGAGCGAATTACGTGCACTTTTGCCTCTGGAATACCATATTGGTTTTTTTTTGCTTGCTCCTGGCATGGTTGAGTTAGGCTGTGGAGAATGTGCACCTTTTGACTAAAGGACTTGCATGTACATGTACAATGTCTCTGGAGTGGATAAATGGACATGCTCACATCTTTGCTCTGTTGCTGACGCGGACGGATTCCCACTAATCAGCGGAGCAGGCCCAGGTATGAGAAGCACCACGTTTTCGCCTCTAATCTCAGGAATCTCATGCATTAGTCAAAGATGAATAAATCATCATTCCTCATCGCTGTTCGTTGTGCCTTCGCCCCGAGCAAAAGAGCCATAGCACGACAACAAAAAGGGAACTACCGCGGCATCGCAGGAACTTAAGACTACTACGTACGAGCTGCCACCACCCACTTCTCAGCGTCATGATGCATTCCCTGGAAAAGTTTTTGTTCCGTGGTATGCGCGCAGAGAGAGAGAATGGAGGAAAGGTGCCTTTACACACACGCGCGTTGATTGATTGGCAGTAGTAGCAGATGTTGAAAAGGTTCTTCTAGCACGAGTCCCACTCCTGGCGGGCCGGCAGCACCGGCTCCGGCAGCACCGACTCCGGCAGCACCGGCTCCGGCAGCATCGACTTGCTAAAGTGGTTTCTGAAGAAGCGTGCAACGATGATGACGTTTTTTGTATGCGGAAGAGAAGACGAGTGGATTGTTTCAGGCGTGAAAACCCCCTCATGAGAAGGTTCGTTTTCTCTTCCCACTTCCATTCTGAACGGCTCCTCTGCTTGATTCGCTCACATCCAACCTTCCGAGGAGTTCGACACACAGAGAGGCTAAAGGTTATTTCGAAATATTTGTCGTGGCTGCAATTAACACTCGATCATCCGACCTCCTCAAAGCAGGATGGCTTAAAAGAGAAGCCGCTATTTCTCTTCATCGCCTCCCGGAAAAGCTATTAAAGCAGAAAGATGAGAGAAAACGAACATTCCTCGGAAGTTGCGCGCAAACATTTTTTACGTAGTCTTTTTTCTCTGGACATTTTTCACCTAGCTGTAGGTAAATTATGGAAAAAATCTGAAGATGTCAAAGACATAACGAAGTGATGAAGAATGTGATGGAGAAATGTTCTTGCGCTGCAGTCCCAGCTAGCACACGCACGATTTGGCAGTCTGTCCTCATTACTACACTACTCCTATGGCAATAAGTACAATTCATTGCAAAGCCTTTATTCTTCGACTCGACCGATCAATAACTTTTCATTAGAAGAATGGAAGGAGAAGAATGCGAGAGGAGTTGCTTGGGATAAGATGCTGCTGCACGCAAAGGACTCGACGTCCCTTGAGTAGTACATACCGTACAAGCATGCTGTAGTTTCTCTTCTTCTGTTCATTTCTCTTCTTCAATAACTCCCCCAAAATTACCAGGTCCTACCATAGGAGGTCGAGTCAATTTACTACTCGCATGGTCTTACTGAAGCACTACAGAACGCCAGAAGGCAGTAGTATAATTATTTAGGGGCAAAGGTGTCTAACGTAACTTACACATGTAATGGTGCCTAAACAACAAAAAAAAGCCCACCACCATTGTAAAATAAAAAGATCTAGGACTTTCTGGGGAAGCTTCACCCTAGCCTAACATCTCCGTACCGGAAAATAAATTCATGAGATTTTCTTTGCATTTAAATTCCTGGCGGCCAGCTTCATCCTTCCCGTTCGATGTACGTACGCACGTGCAGTGTACTGAGCTGTACGTACGTACTAGTGCACCTTTCTCCGAAGCAGACGTGCACAACGCTTGCACAGTCGTATGCTGGTAACCTCAAAGAAGATCTTCCGTCGAGTGTAACTGGTTACTCATGCAGTATGGCACAGTATCAAGAGCTTTGGAAGGACGAAATCGAGAAGAGGGAGTCTGCTACTGATGCAGGTGTGGAAGAATAGAACTGAGAGGATACAAAAACTGTGTTATTGCGCACGCACTCAAGCACGAACAAATTCCTTTGTGCTACTTAGCAATGCGTAGTATGCACACATGGAGGAGTACGAAGGTCCTAGGCTTACTCAGTCGAGAAGGAGCTGTTTTAGTGCCTACGTGAAAAATTGCCGGCACCTGATGCGCATTTTAGTGCAAAGCTTTTGAGGTGGCGGCGTCGGCATCCTGCCTGCACGTAGGTACTTTTCTCGGCAAATTAAAGCTACAGAAAGAACGTATGAAGGCTACAACGCTCAGGCGATATTTCCTGCCAAGCGAAACCCTCAGTGACAAACGCACTAGAAAATCGAAAACTTTCGCAGTGATTCCAGACATCTGCGCGGGGCTGTCACCAACGAGTGTCCGTTGATCCTGCTGCTGCCAGTAAAGGACGTGGAAGCGTACGGCAAGAGGTATGACTCCATCAAGACTCCAGCGTCGACGTCGGTGTGTGTAACCGCCGGGCTATATAAGCTCGACGGAGACGTATTTTCTGGGTCGGCACCACGTCACAAGATCAACGGACACTAATTTTTGACAGCCTTGTACACAGTCCTGGCCAAAAGTATTGCCCACTTGTCTCAACAGATCGATCATGCCGACTGGGTCCAAAGATTGATGGATTGGCAAGAAACTTGGAAACATAACTGACTAAAGTCTGCACTGTAATTGTCATTGTATTGACCCCTAATTTTTATAATCGTCACAGTTCACGATTCGCCCGGGACCGTCCTTTTTGCCCTGCATCAGTCGTGCAGTGCACTTGTCTGTGTACATTTCTTTTTGCAACGCATTACTTTGAGCAAGTGTTGCGGGCTCATCTGGCGAAAACACCTGTGAATTAGAAAGAAAAATAGGTATATACACTACACACATCCTCTTGCTCCTTCTATCTGGATCTGCCATGCACTCGAACGAGATGAAAAGAAAGTTGCAATGCCTCGAGGTGCCAAAACTCAGATTTTCATGCCTCTAAATTGTATCAGTCGTTACGATGGCGTCAGTAACTATCTGCACACTGTAGCAAGAAACGAGGGGGGGAGAAATCGATTGCAAGATGATAGCGATAAGGAAAACCGCAGCTGGAAGCAGGCAAAAAAAGGAGACAGAGAAAATGGACGCGTCATCAATTGCATCCACGTTCCTGCCAAGAGCAACGGAAAAAAAAGCCGTGATCAGCTGATTCCAGACTGCGTTGGTTTCATCACCGACAGCGCACAAGTTCTACGAGCTTGTCCACAGCTTCTCACGTTGGTGCAGCGTGTCTGTAAATTGGTCTAATCATACTTTTAATTAACTGTCAGAATTAGTCTCGCGGATTGTCGGGATTTGTTCTGGATATTGCGGGTGGAAAAACTGCTTCAAAAGAGCCTCAGCTCAAGAAAGAAGAAAAGAAAGCGCGTCTCATAGGTAGGGGGGGAAAAAGGGGGACGAAATCTGACGCTTGGCAGCCCGCGACTGAGAGAGAGAAGGGGGGGTGATGGGATGTGGTCGGGGGGATTCCTCTTATCCTAGACTATGTACACACACGCACGGTACATTCTGGCGCGCGCACGCGCGCGCGCGGCCGCAGGTCCGGCTGCACGCACGCACACGCCTGACAGCGAGACATTAAATGTGCCGTTAAAGTGCACTCCCATCTTCCTTCTCGCTCTCACTCTCACTCACAGCACTGCGCTGCCGCGTGGACTGCATGCGAGCTTGTGTGTGTATATAAGAGTTACCCAATTATTTCGCACAGACGACAAGAGCAATTTTCTTCTTTTTCTCATCCTCGTGTAAACGCCATTACAAATAGAAATGACTGCACACGCACGGGTGCGCATCTCTAACGTCGTGTTCCACGCAATTTCCACCCACTAAAAAGAGTACAAGCCAATGGCAACGCGCAGCCAAAAGAGGAATCACCAAAAAGGACCACGTGAGGCAGGCCCAGCGCGTGTGTTTTCCTGCCTGGCCAAGATCTCCTTCATACGTACTCAGCGCGGGTGTTGTCTACCGTTGACGTAGACTGATGCAGCGCACTGCATATACAACAGGTTGAAGTGCTGCCTGTCCTCTCTCTTGCTCTTTCTCCACCTTTTTTTGCCACTGCATCTAACAACTGGTTTGGCTTGCAGTTTTCCCGGAGGGGGAGCAGGCGGATCTGCGTGAAGTTAGAAATCCTCCGCCAGCCAGCAATAGCGCGATGCATTTCGCTCGCATCGTTAATGCTCCACTTCTGTCGCATATCCGAGTCAATCCTGGCACTGACTCATCTATCGACGCATCTATCTGTGAGCGTGCAGTGCACATACAATTTACGGTTGCAACCGCAGCCTAGACCGCAATCGCAGTCAAAGTCGCACATTGCGAAGCGTTTGCGTGCATTTTTTTTTGGACGCAGAGAGGGAGAGAGCTGAGCTGAGCCGAACTAAGTCGAACTAAGCTGAGCTGAGCGCTGAGAGCTGTCGCGTACTTGATCGCGGAGCAGTGACAAATTCTCTCCTTCTCCTTCTTCATCTTTATTGCCCAAGGGTAATTTTATTTCTTTTATTGTCAATTTGGCAGGAGATGTTGTGGTGGTGCCAAAACGAATGTGTCCGGCGCAGAAAGTAAGAGAGAAGAGAGAGTGTCCATAAATTATCGTTCTTCTCCCTCGATGCAAATCTGACGTGGGTCCAACAAAGGACTGATAATGATGGGACGATTTTTTCTCAGTACTGGAAGAAGAAACCTCGTGTGGACGCGTCCTTAGTGACAACGACTGGAAGGTCGTGCTATGCTGACGTCCTCGGCGGACAGAGCATACTTGAAAAGTGCTTTACAGCTTCTAAGGACTTATACGGGCCCCACAAATGGACTAGTGCAGCTCTGAGGTTTTTCCTACCTATAGATTTTCTTTTTTTCTCTCTATGTCTCTCTCACTTACCACGCGCGAGAGAAAGTATGATTCAGCAAGAAGTTATATGGGCCCTCTGCGATCAAAATGACTTTGGTTTAGAAATGATCACGTTCGTAAAACCCCGCCAAACCACTACAAAAACATAGCCAGAAAGTACCGTAGTCTGGGACACGTAGTTTGTTTTTTTCTGTTTTTTTTTTTCACCCGTAATTTGCCGAGTCGCGAGGAGTACAAATAGGTACACCTTCTCCCCCATGTTCGTCTGTCCAAGGTGAAATGGCACCTTCGCAATACCAAGACCTCCTCCCGACGCGCACATACGTGGAGGGTTTTTTTGCATGTAAGAGGCCAGTCTACGTACACGTTGCTCAACTTGGTTTTTCTTCTTCCTCTGGCAGTGGAGGTTAAAAGTTCTGTCCCTCTTCTCTCACTGGTTGGCGCCCCGACTCGCATATAAGAGGGAGACCACGTAGGTTCGTTTATTTCCTTTTAAGAAGGCAAACCGGAGGCGGCCTGAGGGGAGTTCGTCCGTCCCTACGTACGAAGGTGATGCATCGGAGAGAGATTGCAGGATAAGAGGACGACGACGAGGAGGAGGAATAGAGAGAGTTCGTCCGCACACACGCGCGTGAGCGTGCGCGTGTACACACGGCCGATTCTGGCGAAAGCGCGGGGCAGCGAGACTTCGCCAGAGAAATTTATGGTTCTGTGGTGGTGATGGTGATTCACAGCAACTCTGCCACGCTGACTGTGGAGGGAAAAGGCAGCAGTCGCAGTAGTACTGGAGGCAGTTTCCTTGCATTGAAGCGTTGGAATCATCTATCTCTGAACCTTCTGGGGAAAAACTCCGCGGCAACCGCATCACGAAGTGACAAAATTTCGCACTACCTGCCTATGCGTAAGCACGCGGAAAAAGAACCTTTGGCAAGAGGATTTTTGGCAAATCCCTGTTTTGCAGCCGTGCCAAGAGGCAGGGCATAGTTGAAAAAATCTAGCAGGGTCCAAGGGGTCGTCGGCTTCATCAATGTGTGTTTAAGACAAGTCCCTAGGATATGCATGCTGATTGTGGTGCAGCTAATGAAGCTAATGAAGGTGGCCACATCGTAAAAACTCTCCTTTCTTGCTCCATCTGGCTTTGTTGTTAGTTTTTTTTCCCCACTCACATCGACTTCCCAACCCTTTCTTCTGCTCAATTGTAGCTACTGTATCCATACAACGAATGGATTCAATTCTGACGGATGCTGCCACGAAAGAATTTCCCTCTCATTGGTGCCACCGTTGCTAGTCCGATGAGCATAAGACTTGGATGATAAACATTGGAATTCCTTTGGGGGTGCCTCTCAGTGCACAGGGTTTTTCTGTATTCGACGCTTCATTCCTGCGTGTAACACTGCTTTGACACCTTCTCCTGTGAAAAGTTCTCCGCGGTGTTATACTTGTGACAGGATAAAGAAGGAGGAGTCACAAGACGAAACGATTACATCGACGCTGTGCGTACTACAACATTAATCAGGCTGCCAAATCTGCCATCGTATTTGCCCTGGATTTGGCTCACTTGCTGGCGATGGAATTAGGCTCAGCTTTTTTTGCAAAGGTCCCCTCACTCTCTCTCACACCCAGCTCGGCTCATGGCCAAATCTGCTCCAATGTCGGCGACTCGACGATCATGCAGGCAAGAAGACCCATTGCCACATCACGCCTTTTACACTACTTCCTCAATAGTAACAATTTTATCCTCTTCTCTCACGCCACGACGACGTGTCTGAGGTGGCGAATGCACTTCCTCACTTCTACTTTTGATCATTCACGAGAGAGACCTCTAAACGGCCTTTTGCTCCTCCTTAGGCGCCAAAATGAAGGGTCCTTATGCTGCCGAGCACTACGTAGAGGACCCCCAGTATTAAGTGCAACGCACTTGCATTGTGACTATGGACGCAGTCCTGCGTTTGGGGTGAGTTGACACAGGCGGACTTTGAGGACATGTCACGCCTCCTGCATACGTCACGTCATTGACGTGTGTGTGCGTGTGTGTGTCTGGGTGTGTGCATACTGAGATCGTACCACAGAGGGGCACGCTATGCAGCAGCAGAACCCACAATTTGTGACAATATAAACGCACCCTCACGCCACGTACGAAGGTCTTTGCATTGTAAAAGGGCGCTCATTAGCATCGTGTGTGGAGTTAAGGATCAAGGTTTCTTTTTTCGCCCAAAGGAGGGGGAGGGGGGATGGAATAAGATGAGAGGATTTTTGAATCTTACCGTGCATGGGCGATGCAACAACCTTGCTCGGTGGCATTATTGCCATTTCTCAGAAGCTATTACTGAGTGCCGGAGAAGCGGTTAGGTTTATGCGTGGTTAAGAACTGATGAGGTCGTATAACAGCGTTGCACACCACAGTAAAACAGCGTAAATTACGTTCGTTTACTCGCCCCCAACTCTCTCGCTCGCTCGCTCGCTTTGCGTGCGCATCGCAGCATCTGGCAGGAACAAGCTGCTTCATACGAGGTATGCGGGAGTGTCGAGTTTTCCCTTACAACAGTTCTCATCCTTTGAGACAGTTTAAGGCCCATCTCGTCAGAGGTGCTGTGCGACCACGTGCGCTGCGGCCGTTGTCTAGTTCTTGGAAATCCGGGGATTCTTTAGTGCACGCGGTCGAGATGCACTCTTCGGATTTTTGCAACGCACAGTTGTGCTCTTGCTTCTGCTTTACGTGTGCGATTGCTGCTACAAAGACGTTCCGGTTATGTTGCGATTTAGCCCAATACGAAACAACAGCCAGGACGAGCGAGCCTGAGTCGAGCCTGCGCACGGACCGTGCACAGTTCGCCAGACAGCTGCAGAAGAATTTGGTGATTTTCTCGTCAAATCTGGTGATTTGGCTGGTGGTCTCGTCGCAATGCGCATTGACCTCCTCTGTCAGATGATCCTTGGACCTGTAGCCCTGCTGTAAATGCACCTGGCAGACGATAAATACTTCAGTCAAGGACCAGTCCTATGTGCACGCGCACAAGAAGCTTCAATTACTCGCTGCAGCCGTGCAGTGCGAGGGTGTGTTCTACGCACACTTTTTCCGTATGTCATGGCATTGATGTAGAGTGCGAAACTCTATTTTTTTTTGTCCACAGTGCTGTTTATCGAAGAATTCGGTGCAAAACCTGGACGGAGAACGGCGCTGACAAGTACTTAATAACAGATCCTGCTGGAAGAGCGATCAGGTGTCCTGCACAACAGAGGCAGAAGATGCTTGCTTGGCTCCATAGAAAGAAAGTTTGAAAGCCGACATCAAATTCTTGACATACTGTACTTGTCGCTGGCCTGAGACACAGCTTTCAACTTTGCCACCTACTCTACTGTACCGTAGGCACTTTCATACACCTTTGACAACACCAGCGAGTCACTCTCCAGCGCCAAGAAGTTGAGGGGGAAACATACCTAAAAATAAGAGAAATGAGACTTTTAGTCAGGTACTTATGTTTTTTGTGCACGACATTGTTACGTGTACGTCATCCCTACTTCACGGTCATCCAGTTGTGCTCCTGTACTACTGAGGCCATAGACAACATATTTTCCATGATATGACAATCCATTTTTCTTCATCCCCTTTCAGGTCACTGGTGTATCATTGCTGAAGATGGGAATGCTCAAATGGGAAAGCATTTGACATACCAAAAAAGTTATGTTTATTTGAAATAGTTTTTGAGTGTTTGGCATTTCTTTTCGAAAAGGCGTTCTGTGAAGATGCTTTCAATGAAAACAAACCATAGACTTTCGTGCACGACTACATGCTTAAGTGTAAACTTCAACTCGGCACGGTCTTGCATGTATGCAAGACCATGCTGAAGAGCACGGATAAATGCATAAAGGCGCCCAAGTGCTAGATCTTCCCTTGACCTTATTGGTCAAGTTCGGGGACTTCCATCTGGACAACTCATCCAACATGATCAGCCTTGGCCTCGATGGTGGCTTGAATCCTCTACAATGACATTTACCGTAGAACTTTTCTCTGACCTCGTGACTTCAATGTTGTTGTTACAGTCATTTGTTTGTAAACAAAGTTGCAGATGTATCTGGTGGGTGACGCCCTTTCTACAATTGAAATTCATTCGCAATAACTGTTATGGTCTCTGCTCATTAATCTAACTTTCCCAGTTGTCTCTAATTCTCACGCACACTGAGACATTTTTGCGAATTTTGCCACGTCGGACCTAAACGTCCTAAAGAATTCCTCTTATTATTATTATTCCTCTTTGAAGGCTCCACCGGTGGGAAAACGCGTGCTTGTGATGACGGATATCCCTCTCCACCCTTAAGAATTGGGAAAGTCACGAAACAGCAGCTGCAATTCTTCTGCTTTGGTGGCCGCAAAAAGTGTGTGACATCGATTCCTCATTCGCTGACAACTCCTCCTGTGTGAGCCTCATGGAAGGCGGGGCCTTGGCATTTTTCCTCCTCAGATGACGTCGATGGGCCGCGGCTTAGGCGAGGAAAAAAAAAGGGGGGGGGGCAGTTCGGCCCTCTTCTCAGTTTTCTGCCAAGCTTGGCAGGCGTCAAAGTTTGCTTTCGTGCCTTCTGGGTAGGTGCATTTCTCAGTTTTCTCTGCGACTGCCGCACCAGCCGCACCAGCCGCATCAGCCGCACCAGCCGCAGTGGCCAAGTCTGGACTAACAAAACAGTGTTGTCCACGCTCCTGGATAATGCGTGCATGGAGCTGTGACAATTCTCTCCTCGCTCGTACGCGCCGAGATTACAGCGCTGGCGACGACAAATGTTTCTCCCTTCGGCGAACATCTTTTCACTTTCAATTTTCTAATTCTGCGAGTGAGTGAGTGAGAGAAATTTTAGTGCCGCATAAGTTTCGTGGAGCAACAGCTTCCCTCAACGAGGGGGGAAAAGACAACTTTGGACGCCGCGGCTTAGGCGGCATCGTGTGTATTTTTCTCCTGTCCGCCACAGACAAAATGTTTCGGGACAAAAACATTGTTTTCTCGTGCCCAAGTGGGCGAGAGTGAGCACCAGGGGGGAAAAAAACCCCGTTATTTACAGGGCGCTTGTGGCGTACGGTGAAAAAGCTTTCTTCTGTAGCAGAATCATCTGCTGCAGTCAGTCCCAGCTCTTTATGTCCGCTCAAAAGTCGTCTTTATTCCCTTGCCTTCAACAACAACACTAACAATAATCAATGGGTCAGCTGTGTCTAGGGCGCGTCCACTCACTGTCCGTGGCGACCAAGTTTTTTCTGGTGGCCGCCGCCGGAGTCAAAGAGGTGCGGGAAGACGAAGAAGTCAACACTCTCCCAACTTACGTACTTCACTATATCTTTCTCTCCTCCCCATTTTCTCTCCTGCCGGTGATCAATAAGAGGCTTTTCCCTTAAATAGCTGGGGGCAATAAATCCTCATACCGAGAAGGTGTGCAAGGAGGAGGAGGAGGGGAAAGGAAGACCAGGGCCAGCAGCCAACTCTTTTAGCACCTTCCGCGACTCCTATCCTTTCTCTATATAGTTTCTCTAGTTTTGCGCTAACGAAAGCGCCATCGACGGCCGTGCACGACGTGCAGTTGCGGCATGCGGACGTACAGTCTGGAGTGCCCATGACTCATACGCGTGAAGGATAGAGAAGCATCTTTGCCTCGTCCTTCTACTCTGAGACACTCATTTCATCCAGGCGAGGATAGAGGATGGAGCAAGAAATGAGAGGAAGGGGAGTTGGGGGAAAATTTGCGGAGACTTGTCTGCGATCATTCCGATACCAATTTATCTCCTACACTTTCTCTCGTTTTCCACTCGATCCTTCCCTCCCATGAGAGAGATAGAGACGGATCCAATTTCGCGTGGATACTGTGCGAGTTTAGTGTGTAGTACAGCATACACCACTATTCATGCTCTCTTGAATGTGACGTACAACACCTGCCTAGGCTGAGCTTTTTTTTGCAGCTCTTAGTGTTTCCTTCGGATTCCCTTTCTTGTCACGGCGAGGAACAACCTCAACCTTCTCGGATTGTGAAAGACTAAGAGTACGGTGCTACATGTATGCTCATACACTAGGCTTGCTGTTGCCCCGATACTGCCTGTGCGCTCATTCAAGTGCTCTCTTTTCGCACACCCGTGATTTCTATGGCCGCCACTCGTTGCTCTGACCACGTCAAGACGCTTGCCACACATTTGCAACTCATGATTGTCCATAGGAAAAGGCGGAAAAGAAATCTTTTCCACAAGAAGTGCGGGCCAGACTTCAGGAAAGATTGTCCACTGTCTTGAGCAGTGCTGGAGAGAGAAGGGAGGCAAAGTCCGATAAATCGAAGATGGCCAGGAGGAAGGAGGTGTCTGAAAAAGCGAAGGAAATATTTTCGCTCTTTATCCCCTCCTCGTCGCGTCTTTCTTTTTACTCTGCAGTAGCCACAGCCACGCTGTATCTGATTGACATGGATTGTTGACTTTTGCAACAGGAGAAACCTAAAGCGGCGGCCTAAAGCTTCACACGAAAGAGGGAGGGGGAAGTTTGAGCCACAAAAAGGAGAAAAGAAAACATTCCATATTCGGAACTTCCGAATTGCGTGCACGTCCTAACATCGTCTTAGCACAGCCGAGTCGCTTAAAAATGCTGTCAGTATTCTAATTTGGACTGTCGTGCGGTGCGTGCACGCACTTATACATACATATATTTGCACGTGCATATATATTAGGGTGCCATGCCATCAGTTCGTTGCAGTAGAAACTTCTTCTGTGTGTGAAGAATGCGCGACTCCCTGCAGAGTTGACAACTCAGAAACTTTGCCTTCTTTGTGATTTACTCCAGCCACTTTGTTCCTTCACACCACCAGCACATCAGGCAAGGTTGGGCAAGGGGAAAAAGGTTAGCATACAACATTGCGTATACGCAAAGACAGAAGAGAAAGACAGAAGAGAGACTCTTCTCCCTGGACTTGAAAAACTCAGCCAGTAGACGCATGGGAGCTTGTTAGGTTGTTTGTTCCCCTCCTCAAAACCCCAGACCTCTTCTCCCTCCTCTTGGTCCCTGTCCTATGTACCTACGGTCGACAGAGTCAGTCCATTTGCACGCGTTTATGTAGCACAACAAGGTCGCCAAGAGGGGGGGGGAGACAGGGAGAGGAGGTTTTAAGAGCCAAAGGAGTGGAAAGGCTACCAACGGAACTGACACATCACGACAAGGTGACCGTGGAAACTTGCGGATTAGGCTATTGTGATCTTTACTCACTCAACTGTCACAATAAGCGAACCACAAGAGAGCGAATGCGTAAGTAAGCGGCTCAACCTTCATGCCCTTGTATCCGGCACGTACGTGATACGCAGTTAATTAGCTCGGAAATGCTCACGGCCTCAGCCCACCTAAGTTATCTATCTTCTTTGTCGTGTTAGAAGATAATTTAGGAACTCTGACTGAGGCTAGAAAGCCAGCAACTTTTGGTTAACATTTTCTCCAACTCCCCCCTCCTCCTCCATACGTTACATCCTGGACTTTTCAAACTTTTCTTCACTGTCCAGAAGAAGCATAAGAAAACAGAGCGATTTTCCTAGTTCCCCAGGGGGCCTAAACGTCCAAGGGCAACTCGCCCCACGCCGTGTCCGAAAGGGTCGGAGAACTGATCACGACAGAGGGGGGAGGGAAAGGACGATTTTGGCTCCTTGCCGAAAGAGAGAGAGTGAGAGCGAGAGAGAAAGTGTGCGTGTGTGTGTGAGAGAGAGAGGGAGCGGCAGCGACCGCGAGAGCAGCTTCAAGTCAATGTACTCCTATAACACGTTTCACTACGATGGCGACGACGACGACGACGACCTGGTTATTTCTATTGGGCTTGCTTGCAGTTGTCGTCCGAAGTGATGCTTGTCCCTCCCTTCCTCCCCGCACTTTCTCCCCCCCCCCTCCGAGAAAGGGAGGGAGGGACAAGTGGGCGTGTAGAGACTTATAACCGGACCTGACGCATCGTTCGCTCTTCGCCACGCTATAAGTAGTACAGTACAGTACTATAAGTGCAGGACAGCGTTGTAGAATTGATGCACGCCGTATGAGACGCATGCTTGACGGATGGTGCAAAAAAGTTGGAGGCAATTCTTTTCTTGCACTGTTACACGTAGGATACGGAAAATGGGACCTGGAACTGAATTGATATTTCCGCCACCCATGGAATTTTCGGGCATGGAGCAGAGCTTTCTCCTCTCTCATTTTTCACTCACTTGCCTGGGCCTACACGGAGCCGTACTTCAAGTGTATACAAATTCTTCAAGGAGACGAACTGTCCTCACATTCTTTGTATCTCTGTTCATTCTTTCTCGGAAAACCGTAGCTACGGCGGCTGCTGGGGCCGCGACGGCGGCTGCAGAGGCACCGACGGCGGCTGCGACGGCCACGGCGGCTGCGGCGGCTGCGGCGGTATGCCAAGATAAACTAGAAGCAATGCCAAAATTGCAACACCCTTTGTCTTGTACTCATCCTCAATTGAAATACCGGTCGCTAGCTAGGAAGATGTGCGTGGATACTCAGTTGCGCACGTGCCCCAACGCCTGTCTTGTGTTTTGGGGAGGTATTTAAATGAACGCGCGACAGTGACAGCTTGAGCTAACGAGGTTAATGAGCTGCGAAGCCACCTGCGAGTGCGCATACTTTCTTGGCGTTGGCTTTACTCAAGACTATTTTCTGTGTTCGTGAGCTCAAGCAGTGCAGTCCATACAGAACGCGTACAGGGTGTAGAAAGAGCAAAATTTCTCAGCCCTGCTTGGCGTGTACTAGGGTATGAATGAAAAATATCGCTTAGTTGCCCCTGTCAGGCTCCGTTCTGACCTAAGACCGTTCCTCTTCGTCGTCTTAGAGGCACAAGTCTTAAGCTGATCTCCCAGCCTAACTCCAATTGGACCACACGCCTTCCATAGTCATTTCGCATGACTCAGACTGCAGCTGATCACTCAAGTCAATGCTGATGCTTTGTTCCCCCTCTCCCTTCCCCGGATTCAATGGAACTCTCAGAGAACAAGTCCATTCGCTGAGCAACGTCGCACTTCACAAACGGGTTCAGCACTGATCTTGACCTGCGGCCCGCCAATTGCTGCACCCTAGACATAATGCAGCATCGGAGGACGGCACCACCGAGCTGCCCAGATGTTTGACGTTCGAGTCCAGTTACTAAATGCTTATCGGGTGCGTCGCGGCCGCGGCCGCGGCGGCGTACTATAATTTCCTCCTTGAAAAACTTTTCACCCGTCCGCACCCAGCCGCAGCGTGTTACATTAGATTAGTGGGAAGAAGGGGGGGGGGGAAGTGAGGCAAGGATGAGAGAGAAGACTTTTGTAATCTCCTTCTCGCCGAACATAAAGGGAAATGAAAACTATCTCACCGCCGGGTGATGCGGAGACTGTGCGTGCTTGGGGAAAATCGGGAAGGGGGGGGAATGAGGGTAGAAAAGGGGGGACAGCAGAAAAAAAGAATGTCTCTTTCTTTTTTGCTGGACGTTTCCTTCCACTCTCTCCTTTTCCCAGACTTCCATGAAGATGATGATGAGAGGAGAGGTTGACGAGCCTTGGCTGCTTCCTTCAAGTACCCATTTCCTCCAGCTCCGGCGGCGAAGGCTGCAGCAGCTTTTCACATGGGAGAGACGAGGAGAGGGTGGGAGAAGCTTGAAACCGACTTTTGAGGGTCTCTCCCGTCACTTAGGGATGGATTGAGGTACTGCTACGTACTACAGCGACGTCGCAGTCGAGCAGGAGTAGGACTGAGCTGATTGCGGCGAAAGTTGTCTCCCTGCTCTCTTCGTTTCTTTCTCGATTGGATTCGTTTCGCTCGAGAAGAGTTCGATCGAAAAAAAAAAGTCTCTCAAGAGATTCGACTGCTGCTACTACAACCTCCCTCCCTCCCCCCCCTCGTGCGAACATTTTCTTCTCAAGATTTCTTTTTCTTACTACCACCTAACACCACTTAACTGAGAGTGATAAGCTGGAGAGCGAACCGATTCATGAATACACAAATAAGGTGCATAATTTATTCAATAATCCGAAGAACTGACTACGAGTCCGCAGTCAGCAGCAGTCGAGATGTCTCACAACAAGTCCTCCCTCCTCCCCGTGCTGTAGATGATACACTTTGAGAACTGTACCAGTCTCAGTTTGTGGAATAGTAATTGAGTAGAGAGAGCCGCAGGTCAGGTCATCAAGACGAAGGAGGTAGCAGGGGGTTCTCGTTCTCTCCTTGCTTTCTAATTCGGTCGCCTCCCGATTTTCGCCGCCTGCAAAAGACGTGCGGGGAGCCACGAACCGGCTGAAGAAGAAGTGTTGTCGGTTTAATTAAGTTGGGCGAGCAGACGGAGATCGGATAGAAGACATTGAGAAGAGCAGAGAAGAAATGAGAACGTCTCTGGAGAATATGTACAGTGGAGACAATATGGGAAGCAAAAAAGAAGCTGGAAACTATTTGAGGTGGATGGAAAAGGCATCCTCAGAATGGCTGGCAGACGGTTGCTTTTTTGCTGTTGTTGATTACTCAACTCTCTGCCTCGGGTATATTAAACTGTGTGATGGCTTTTGCACTTGTTGCGACAGAAAAGGCGGCGGCTGCGGCAGTAGCACATTTGGGGAATGTCGGAGCAGTGGGGGTGGGTGAGGGGGAAGTGGGAGAGCCGTTGTACGATGTATGCTCGTTCATTAACGCTTTGCAGTGCATTATGGCCTTGGCGGCGGCGGCGGCGGCGGCGGCGGCGGCGGCGGCCTTTAGTGTGCGGGCAGTACTGTAGCAATAACTCTGATTGCCGTGCTGTGTGTGCACGCGGTGCTCCAACCACACACAGTACAGGACTCACTCCATGCCACGTAAATGGGACGCGAGCGAGCGCTGCGGCGAAACCCACTAGGAGGGGCCTTGAGAAGACGCAACGGGAGAGCAGCTGCTTGGGAACAAAAGCATAATAAGAATCTGGAGGAGAAAGGACAAAATTTCTGCACCATTTCCGGGAAAACAACGAATCCTGAATACTTTGTATCAAAACTTGCACTTTCTCTTCCAGCCACTTTATTCAGTGCCTTATAAAATGGGTGTAAAATCGATATGTTGCGCGGGTAATAGAAAGAGAGAAGAAAAAGCAATAGTAATGGTTTGGAGAGAAACACAGAGCTGCAGCCACCGATAAAGAAAGACACTTGATGTGCCGACTTGTAACAACATCGAAAGATCGAAAGTCTTAGGAGGCAACCAAACTCCAAGGGATAGAGAAAAGAGGAAGAAGTTGTTCCCGCGAGAAAATTTCATCGCCTCTCTCTCCCCCCTTTTATGAAAGTGCACGACATGGCAGGCAGACAGACGAATGGAGAAAGATCATGCTGCTGTTGGTGGGTTTCCTTAAGCCGTCTTTGCTCTGGCTCGCCTCAGGCGAACTCAAACGCCCCACAAGAAGTAGTCAGAAGGGGGGAGAAGAGGGCGACGTCATATCCATACCAATGAAAGACATCCCCCTTCGCCGCCTTGCCACCAGTGCCACCAGTTCTTCCGTTACCACGCTTGCTTCTCGATCGACGACTTGCTTTCGCACGTGCTCGCTCGCTCGTTCGCTCTCTCCCTGAAGATTGCAGGGGCAGACACGGGGGGAACGATCGGTTGTCTTATACAGAAGCAGAAAAAAGGGGTCTTTTACCTTCAGCCAGTGAAGTGTCTGGACATATGGGAACTACCGTATTAGCGCCCCTTGTGCACTATGGCCCTTATTGGGGGGGGGGGGCTTATTTGGATCCACATTACTGAGGGGGAGGGAAAGAAACACAGAGTTATGCAAATATCGTAGGCTTCTGGTCCTGCAGGATGAAGATGTGACATCTTGGGGAAGAAGCATACTTTGTTTGTTCCTTAAACTCCTAGGACCTGGTCTGTTTAGCACTTCTTTCGTAACTGATAGAGACCAAGTGAGAACCTCTTCTGCCAAATCACTATTTAGTGTCCCAGGGAGCTTTTTCTTCGACTTCACAACTTCTGCTGACATCGGTCAAAACAAAAAAAGCGCCTCTAATACGGAAAAATACCGCACTAGGTTTTGGTCTCCGGCTTTTGGCAACTTCATCCGGGGTAAAGCAGGAAAGATGACAGAGAGAAAGCGTAGAAACACCCCCGAGAAGACAGGAGCATAATAATGTGACTTTGTCAGCGCAGCCATTGCAGAAAAATGTTCTCTCACCTTGCAAATTGCCTCATCTAGGACAGTTTTTCCAACTTAAGAGGGAGGACGCCTGGGCAGATTCACCCGGAGGAAAGGAACAGCACGTCTCTTTCCTCCGGGAGCTTAGGAGAAAAGACAAAAGGCAAGGACTTGACTCTAACATACGCTCTGTAGTGCTCATTGAGTACTCATTTGCACAGCACATCCGTAGTCAGCACTGCGCAGTGCGTACGGACGTGCGGGATGGATGTATGTTTCATCATGGAGGTGCTTCTGTTGGAAAGGAGACGAGTTGCGTCGTGGTATTTTTAGTGCGGAACGACGTACATTAAAGTATCGTTATGTGCAACGTGCACATGTCTCTGCTGGTCCTTGCAGAAGGATCCTCTCCAGACACCGACGCCCTGTGCAACAGCAGTCGCAATCACCCCCTAAGTATATAGTACACACGTCCGGCACGCTTGCCTGGGGAGAGGCACATGATTAGGCATGGATCATTTGAGACGCAGTATCCGCGAAAAAAAAATCCTACGCTCCTTATCTTACGAAACAGAATCTTTAGTGCATACGTCCATTAGGACAATTTCTGTGTGTGGCCATCCCACTACTTTGCATTTCAAGGTCTTTCTCGTTAGCTGTCTCTCGACGAAAGAGAGAAAGTGCTTCGAGGTGTTTAAGGAGAGTCACCAAATAAATCTCCTGAGAGCTAAAGTCGAGTACATACGCACGACTACTGTTCCTTAGTACGAGGACGGAGAAGGGAATTTTACCAAAGCTCTTACTCTTCACGTAGCAAAGTTCACTTGCCTACATGATGGATGAATGCTCGAATCAAGCTGATCACGATGAGAGCGTATGATCACGTGTGCGTCACAGAGCGAAATCATAGAGAAATTACGTATTATTATCATTACAGCCCAGTCATTTTCTATGGGGGTACAAACGAATCCTTCAGGAGAAACCGGATGACAGGAACAAGCGCGACGAGATCAAAGCCCTCCTCACCGTATTGCCCTAATCATATCCTGACTGACTGTATCGTAACTGCTACATAAGTAGGCACAGGTAGGAACGTATACAACTATACATATGAAGACACCTCCTGTACTCTAACATTACTACCAGTGTGGCGGAAAAAATAACAAATTTTTGAAAGGCCGCCTCTCCATTTTGAGCTTATTGAACTTTAGCAGGTGCTCCCGCCAAAAAAGGTGACTGCCAGGTCAAAATTGGCTGAAAAGGCTGAGGCTCCTAATTAAAAAGTTAACAATTGAATCTCAACTTTTTTTTCCTTCTAGGACAGTCTCTAGGTCATGGATGGTCGTCATAGCAAGTTAGACTTAATCGGGTCAGTTATTGGGACGTCAACTGGTGACAACAAAAAACCACTTTCCTTCATGTATAATGGATTCCGAGTTTTGAGTTTTTCAAGTAGAAGAAGACAGAGACAGGCAGAATGCTGTATATATCGAATTCTGACAGTTGGACGGTGCGGGAAAAAATTCGTCAAACACTTAAAATTTGCTAAAAAAAAAAAAATGATCATGCCAGCCAATTGCCAGCGCCTTGGACCAGCTGGGACGCAACCTTTGTACTCATGCGAGAAATATCCCTCTTTGGCCATGAGTGCAATGGATGAGTCCAAGTTGGTCCAAGAGGACCACAACTGGCTTATGTGAGCATTGCGCACGCGCATATAAAGTTTCATGAGATTTAAAGCGAAAGTTTGAAGCAAGTGTCAGGTGTTTGGCTTTTTTTACACACCGTGGTTGACCACGTTCACTTCCCAGACGTACACTATAACTTAAGCTGAACTCTAGGAAGCCACGTTTTTATCCTTTCAGACTCTGAACATTGTCGGGGAGGCCAGCAGCTCAGTCCCCATTCTGTTCCCTCCTTACCAAAAAGTTGAAAATTTCGAGTTTCGATGACAAGTTTATGCAACTATTTCGATTTCGACTCCACCAATGGTGAACACCAACTGCCACAGTGGAACATCTGATCGAGGCCCACCTGTCATCCTGCCCACCCCGGCGTGAGTCCATGGCCAAGAACACCCACAACTGCAGCATAGAACCGACATCGTTGGGCAGCTCCAATTCGATAGGCGATGGAATGTATTGGAGACAGGTATGTATTCTCGCGCGTGATCGATGAATATGTACGTGGCTTAGCAAATCGCCTGCTGTAGACATACAAAACGGACACGCACCAGCGTGTACTCAATACTAAGCGGACAAGAAGGTGCCTTTGCTACTCCTTACTCCTGGATATGTTTGTACGTCCTAGGGCAGGACCATAATATGAGCCTCGTCGCATACCCGTCACCCGAGGAAGCAATAGGAAAGAAAAAAAAGGAAGCTGGGAGGTGGAGGAGGCATGGTGGTTGCTTTCCTAAGGAGACCCCATTTTTGGATGCTTACACAGTGATGTAAGGGCCATTTGTCGTCGGAATACGAGTGGCGAGAAGAAAATAGGAGAAGGAATATGCTAGGCCTAAATAGCAAGTGACGCAAGAGGCTGTACACGGGTGAAAGCATTCGCAATATGGAACTCATCTACTTTCTTTTTTGCACCCACCCACCCATTCAGTCGAGGCGCTGACAACAACCGCAGCTGGCAACACCGCACATACGTCTGTCGCCACTCTGTACAGCGGTCGTGTCATCCCAACTCTAAAGTTTCTCCTTCCGTCAACATGCCGAAGACATTCCTCTTTTTTTTTACTAAGAAGCAATTCACTTTTCCTGTGTGGCACTTAGCTAAGAAGATTAGCCCACACCCACCACCACCACTTGAGGGCTTCTGGGTATCACTAAGTCTAGGCAGCCTCACTGACAAATGATCGAGCTTGAGGAGAGGAAAGGAAGAGAGGCCCATTTCAGGCGGGCAGATACAAATTGACCGGATCCACACTGACTTCCCCACCACCACCAATAGTTAGTATTAACGCCAACCTGTGTTTGTGCTGACACGAGATCTCCGTGATGACTCGCAGATCGAATTCCGGACAGTGCAGGTCTGGTCAGTGATCAATTTTCGAGTTCACTCAAGCCATTACCTCAACTATGTTGGGCCGAGACACTCGCAGTCCACCTGCAGCACGTCCTCTGTACGCACAGGACAAGTACTCGTACAATGCCACGCGAACTTTGCTGTCTCTTTTTTTTGCGGATCGTCGAGTCTAGATGGCCATTTGACTTAAGTAGAGCGTGTCTGCTGTCTCGTTTGCAAAACAGTTGGCCGAAGAGTCTCAGTTTCCAAAAACTTGCTTCTTCTAACCCCATACAACTTATTCTTTCTTCAGGAGAAGATGGATGAGGGTGGGGTACTAAAGTATTGTAGCCAAAGAATGTTGGCTTTAGCATTTTGCATGAAACTGCGTTCGTACCTCAAGACATGGAGTACTCGTCTGCAGCAAAAAGCGTGCCATGGTTTTCAACGCTTTTTTGACGCAACTGCTATCGTCGAAGGGGGAAAAAAAGGAGAAAGCTACAAATTTCGAGCTTAGGAGTCAAACGCTCTTTTGGAGGAGCCAACGTCTGTTCCTCCTTGGTGCAATGCACACACGCACACGCACGCGCACGCCCACCCGTCCAAACACACACACGCACACACCGTGAATACACAGTCATGCTAAGCGTAGACCAAGATGATAGGAGATAAAATTTTGATCCCGTAGCTGTGCGGCAACGCCCTTAGCATGCGATACCCGAACAGTGTAAGAGGAGAGAGGGTGTTCCACCCAAAAAAGTCCCCCAGGACTCAGGGCTGTGGAATTAAGCCCCCGCCCAATTTCTCTCGATAACAAGGCAAGTCAGAAAGGAGGGGCAGCACTGTACTGGGCGTATGGACTCGTTCGGACGTCCAGAGCGCTGTAGTTGAGCTCTCTCTCTCTCTCTCTCTCTCTCTCTCTCTCTCTCTCTCTCTCTCACACACACACACACACACACACACACACGCACGCACGCACTCACGCACCCACGCACACATACATGATATGACCACTTCAGATCTACCGCGCTCGCCATTGTTCGCACGCGTGCACCAACACAAAAGAGGGAGAATTGGCCAGTGATAGCGATTGTACATACGCTTTCTAGAGAGTGTGTGTGTGTGTGTGTGTGCGCGCGCGGACTTGCCTCCATTGTACTGTATAGCGGTGGAGCACTTTAGGAAGGTTGTACTGTACTTTACTGTACAGTACAGCCTCTGGTGTGTACTGCAAGAGTAGCGCGCAGCGCTCCTCCCTACACAGCGTGCAAGAACTTTCAACAATATTGTAGCAGTAAAAAAAGTGCCCATAATGTGAGCCACGTGCTTCGTATTCATGAGGGCCCTTCTCGTCCCTCCCAATTCTTGCTCCGTCAAATTGGCTTTTGTCCCTCCCTGCAAACTCTCAGAATTTCTAAGTACCATACAGAGAGAGAGAGAGAGCACGCTCTGCCCTGCGCAGCGCCGGAGAAAAGGATACCCAAACAGTGGAGAAGCGAGAAAAACGATTCTTGTTGTACTGCGTATGTAACAGTTTTAAGAGACAACTTTCCGCTGTTTGCGCAGTGTCCATTTTCGTTTTATCCTCCCAAAGTTTTGCCGGGTTCTTCCCCTTAAGGCCATCGTCAGCCGCCCTTTTCGTTTCCTCCTCAAGATGGCCCCCGGCCCAGGAAAAAATAAATGACAGGAAAGAAGAGAAGGGAATGCTCGCCATAAATACACGTTTTGAAAATAATCGGAGTTTATGGCCCTACTTTTTCCCCGGGAGCTCCAAACATTTCTCTTGCCCCTATCATCATCGTCATCATGCAAACAGGAGGGCCTCAAAGGGCGTTAAAGAGTTGGGGAAGGAGTAAGGGGAAAGGCGGGGAAAAGAGGAGAGAGAGCGTTGCATAACGACCTACATAAAGTTGGAACATTAAAAGGCTGCTTTATGTGAGTTTTGCTGCCATTGTTTTCAGCCTGTGAGTTCAACTACCAGAGTTAGTTATTATGCAGGCTCACCCACACTTCTTGCACCCTGCCGAAGAGGAAGGACCACGAGACCGCTGTGCAGGACTGCGCACTACATAAGGCCAAGCTGGGCTAACTGCCACCGAGTGCGTCGGGCTGAGGCTCTCGCACCACAATTCTCTGTCCCGTTACTTCTTTTCTTTCTAGCCAAGTTTCTTTGTTCGCCACGACGTACCTAGACTACAGTGAAGACGTGCGCTACAGGAGGACTCTTATGTGCTGTTTCCTCTCTTGGAGGCGCCTTTTCTACTTTTCTTCTCCTCTCTATTGGTCCGTAATCCAGGTTTCATCACTAATACCGTCGATTCTTCCCTCTTCCCTTAAGTAACCAAAGATAATCTATAGTACACTGGGAGAGGGGCTAAGGGCTGAAGGACTGTTCAAAAAAAGGAAAGCAGTGGAAAAATGACAGTTATCCAATGAAATCTTGAATGAAAGACTTCAATATCGCCAAGTGAATTTCTAAGAGCTTGCAATGGCGTCGAAGACTTCACATGACTCTCCATTTTGACCACGTGGGAAAAAGTCTACGTACTTGAACAGTCATCCCAAGGAAAAAAAAACCACCCAACTTCCTGCTCACATAGCTGTGCAGAAAAATTCATTTGGTTTTGCCATCGTCATTGTGTCCTCACGTGTCAGCACTGACTCGCTAAAACAAGAAAAATAGAGGATTTCACATTCTCCTGCCTTCCCACCCAAGTCCGCTTCTTGGCAGACAACAGGACTCAACTCAATATGCCACATGCGAACCAGTATGGGGAGGAGGTAAGGCAAGAGAGCTTAAGGCAAAGAAGGCAGGCTATGGATATGTGAAAAAGTAATACAGTAATGTATGCTACCGGAGTTCGTACAGAAGCAGCAGGCAATAGCAATAATCGCCGAGAACAGTAACAGCAGAAGGCTCTGGCAGTGCTCCAAGCTTCAGCAGATCTGTACAGTGAGGAGGGATGGCACCACTTTCATGGACTAAGTCCCTATCGTTCAGCTCTTTGGACTTCCTCCACATATGCCCGGCACTTCAAAAGCAGCAAGTTGTTTCTCGCTTCAGTGAAAGTTCGCAGAAGATAGAAACAACACAACTGGCCGACGTCGCACATGACACAGCAGGAGGCCAATCGAGACCAACACGTCAGTATCGTTCATCAGAATCAAGACACAAAATTGCCATTCAGAAGCTGTGGATTGCGAACGTCTGTCTACCTGTCGATTCGCTCAATAATTCTTCCCCAAATCAGAAGACAAAGTATTTTTGCTTTCCCTTTGTCGTGGGACTCCATCTCGGCATGAATCAGTCAGAGCTCAAAAAGTTGCCCCAGGCTATTGAGCCTGCAGCTATTTTGTCACCTGGATATTTTCGGCTCACGTTACTTGCCTGCCACACAATCATGCTTCTGTAATAATATGGTCCGAAATGACTGTCCCAACAAATAAACCCACCCCGCTGTTGCTTTTCCTTTACACAAGCTGTCTCCACGTCGAAAAAATCTCACATTTTCATATGCTTGTGTGAAGGTGGCACCAACCAACCTCATAAGTGAAGTAGTTTCGACCGTATAAAGGCGTGAATGGCTTTGCCTCACCCTGTACACTACCGTACTATACAGTGTCATCACATTATCTCTGGAAATGCACACTACAACAGCGTGACAGTACATAGTCGAGTCATTTACGAGTACAGTGCAGAAGCACTGATACTGGTGTGCCTAATGTCTCGTGGCCGCTCGTCCCAAGGCCTGGGAAGGCGCGCATAACACACTCCTTCTCTCTGTCTGTCTGCTTGTCTGTCTGTCTGTTTCTCTCTCTCTCTCTCTCTCTCTCTCTTTCATGCACACACACACACACATTTCAGCTCAAGCACTTCACGTGCGTGTGGGTGGGTGGGTGGGTGTGCGCGCGCGCTCGCACTAGAGAGAATTGGCCGCAGCGGTCATGAAAGTTATTTGCGAGAGGGGGGGGGGAGGGCCTGCCCTGAATTAAATCGGCCGCGCGATATCTTGTGCTTGCGTGCGTGCCACGGGGCAGTAACTACACAAAGCTCTCTCACCATGCAAGCAACCGAGCTAACAAGAAGGGGGTCCGACGTCGGGCTTTTTATTACCGCTCTCTCCGTAATAGTGGGGTTCTCATGCACGAGGAGCGGCGGCGGCGGCGCGCGGCAGAGCCAGCGGCCTAGTCAGTGGCAGAGCCAGCGACAGAGCCAGCGGCAGAGCCAGCGGCAGCGGCTTGCGGGGCATTTTGAAAGGCGGTTTAACATGACAGCCGCTCACTGCACAGAGAGGAGAGGGGGGAGGGCGAGAGAGAGAACGCACTGAGCTTTCACTCTGGGTGGGGTCTCGGTGAGATAGGATCAAGTAGCTTTTTCTTCTCTTTACTGCGCCTAATCTGCGTTTTTTCGTCTGCTGCCAGCTGAGAGTGCCACGCTGTAGCGCAGCCTCTGGTGACTGAGCATAGCAAAGTTATCGGGCTAATTGCAAATGCAGGCAGGGGTAAGGCCACGTTCGTACCCACAGATCACGCGAGAAAGCTCTCCTCCTTCCTTAGCCGAAGGTTGCGGTGGTACGACAAAAACTGCAGAGGCCGTGCAATTAAGGAGTTAGAGGTATTTTCCTCCCTTCTCTGCGACTTTTCCCAGCTGTGCATTCTCCTCAGGATTATTGTTCTGAGCAAGGCGCTGTTGTAGGACGACGCCTCCTAGCAGAGGTATCGGTTTTGTTGGCTTTACAGGGCGTCCATGATAAATGGATCAGTTTTAATGGGTGCAAATGCATCAAGAACAGCTTTTGGAAAACACAGTTTCCATGAAACAGAGTTTTTTCTCCCTCACACTGCTCAAGGTCAACATTCAGTGCACGCATCGATCTTCTATCGTCAGGATGGCCTCCAGTCTGAATCTCTTCGCAGCAGCCAGGACTGGGAGCAAGTGGAACAAGTTCGTCCACATGCGATGTAATAACTTAGTAACGTTGTCTAAAGGGCCACTCAGGAAGTAGCCACAGAGGTCGATTGATTGAGGACTTGCAAGCGGCCACAACGTCCAAGTTGGCATTCTGCTGGAAGACATAATACTCCTTGGTGACTGGTTCTTTCCCCCGCAAAGCAGAGGGTTCATGGCCGGCCCCATTGTAGAGACTTTGGTCGTGCCTGTCCATAGTAAAAATTTCCTCACACCAAGGCCCTTCCTGAGGTAGTTGGAACGAAGTTGGCCTCAGCAAAGTTGCTTAAACTCATGCTTTCTTACTCAGGAGCCGTTGGCTCTTGTACTGGTGTGAGTGATACCTGAGGTCGTGTCTCGGCCTGAGGTCGAGGTCTCGGCCTGGAGGGAATACCACACAAGTTGACGATCTCGACGTCCCAGTGCAAAGAAAGACAAGGATGCTGGGACAACGTTCCTCTTCCTCTGCGTTGTCGTCACTTTCGCTATTTTAGACACCACGCATAAGGTACACACACGCACGCACACAGAAGTTGCTCTGGCCACGCAGCTGAGGCTGAAACCATTATCCATTTATCATGACAGCACCCCGTATGACTGTATAACTGTTGTGCATTCCTACCCCTGCTCGCGGTGGACGTCCGTCGGTCCGTCCGTCCGTCCGTCCGTCTCTCCCTCCCTCCGCCATGTTATATGATTGCAAGTACACAACACGAATGTTACGTACTGCCAGAAGAAGACTTGCTGCTTCTGGCGACATTTGCATTCTCACTTCGTTCGTTGAAACGACGTCGACGACGCATAATTCAGCCCCAAGTTGTTTTCAGGGGGACGCGGCAAAAAAGTTGCTCCTACTCTCTCTCGTGCGCACACGCGAAGGGGTCCTCCTCTTTTTCTTACTGTTGGATCAGACAGCCAATTTTGCTTTCACCACGTGCGCTCAGCTCTTTGTTTGATCGAAATGCCTTCTTTGCCCCGAACATACGTAAGAGAGAACGAGTGTTGATCTCTTTTCTTTCCCCTTGGTGCTTTCATTTCGATTCTGCCATTTCCCTCCATCTCTGGCTCTCTTTTCATCGCCATGCTTTCGGTATAGGCGCTATTACTGGAGGAGGAACAATGCACGATGCATGCACAAGGAAGCCCACCGGGTTCAAAACCTCAGCCATGCGCTTCATTCATAGCTTTCGTTGTAGTAGGGGGATTTGAAAAGGGATGAAATGTCATGTCGTGCCTGCCTCGCTTCCCAAACAAGTTCTCTCCTCTCCCTGTCACCAGTGCCATGTTGTTAGGTTATTGAGTGTGCTGTCAGTGACAACATGCACAAAAAAGTCCTCCGGGAAATCATGCTCTCTGTTCTGTCTGACAATCGTGCGTGTGATGAGGCCAGAGAGCGCTTTGCACCACGTCATAATAACACGGACACGTAAGGACACCTTAACAGCGGATTAAAGTGACATTTCAAGCTATTGCCAGCCAACTTATCATGATGAGTTATTGTCTTTGCTCTGTCATGTTTAGTGCGCGAGGTTCGTTGTCATTCATGTGCAAGGACTGTCACAGCCCTGAGCAGAGTCGGCTTTTACGATGTATGTGCTTAGGAAACAAGTTAGAGATAGGCTAGATCGCAGGCGGCTCTTATGCATTTGCCGTCTCAGAACGCCCTTTGCATTATGATGGATGGGGCGCGGCCCCAATGCCAGCCACGCATCCCGAGGGGAAAGTGGATGTGTCTGAAAGATGTTTGTGCCCCTCCAGCACGTGTCAGCTCGTGCAGCAGCTCCGGGCACAGAGAGCGACCAAGTCTTGAAAAGTCACGGAGTAAAAATTTGACCTGTTTTCCATCTGCTGCCGCTACTGACTGACTCCATGGTAATAATGTGAACAGCCCGCGACCTCACTGCAAATAAGCTCTTTCCTCTCAATCTAACTTTGGTCCCGTCGAGTGGTTTGCTCAACCCCCCTCGTCTCTGCCCTTCAAAGTACAATCTCCTGTAATTGTGACGGTAAAAGTTGGCATTACAGCTTGCCGCCTCCCTCGTAAAAGCCGTGCTCGCTCCTCGATGACGTCAGTCAAGATTAAACGCGCGCTCTTCTCACACCACCATAAACTTGACTATGTCGTGGAGGAAAGAAAAAGCGCCCAAAATTCTGCAGTCATGCAAATTCTCTTCCTTTTGCACCAGAAGCTTTTATTGCTCTTTATAGCAGTGTCACGTGGCATGCAAGTATGTCTGGATTGCACGGCCTACGCGTTCTGTATAAAATGTGTGCGTACACATACATAGATATAATAAAGAACATAGCGAAGGCAAAGAAGTGAGAAAGTGCTGCGGGACGTGAAGGACGACGCCTTCAAAGGGGAAATAAATTATCCCCACGACTGTTCGGGGGGGGGGGGCAAGACACAACAACTGCTCTGTTTCTCTTCCTCGGCGATTCTCTTCAAGTTGACATCTTGTCCCACGCGATTTTCTACTTTTGTGTTTCCCCCGTGCTTTCTGTGTTGTTGACTTTCCATTTCATTTCGCTCACCTCGCGTGGCGGCGACTGAGAAGACGCAGTAGCAGAAGGTGACAATGAAAAGTTTAGTAGCATCCCGAATATGTGCATAAACCATCTCTAGAGTCCTGATAGCAGCAGACAAGTAAGTTGCAGCGGCGTCGTGGAACTTTGCGCACGTCCTCTTGCTCGTGTACCAGCATCCTTGACACAAGATTTCTTCCCCGACCGACCCACTTCGTCCTTCTTCACCGAGTGAGAGATGGGCGGCCGGTGCAAGACAAGTATGCTTGAATGCTCTTCAGGGTGGGCGCTGTCGAGCCCTGCCAAAGTTGATTACGAAATGCGAGTAAATAATGAGTTGTGGGCGGGTGCAGAAGGAGAAGAAAGCGGCGATAGACGACGGACAGGCGAGCGCAAAAAAGGTCAGCAGATACACACTGCAGTCCAGAAGTGCTATTAGCAGTCCGGCTGGAAAATCAAACTGTAGCGTATGCATTGGACTAGATCCGTACAGTGGACCGGAATGAGTTATTTTTTAAGGTGTGACTTCATATGTCGCAGCCACCGAGAAAGACTCACGGCATCTCACGGAGGGACACCGCAATATTCGATTGGTGCAGAGACAAACTTTGCATCGGAATTCAAATGGATGTTGGAGAAAGACTGGCCAATTTCACCCCGGCCTTCTCTGACGAGGAAGATTGTAAGTGATGTGTTCTGAAGAGTTAAACTTTGTCATGAACACTTGTTTTGCGACTTCACCAAAGACTCCAAGACATCGCTTCTGCCACTGATCATCTCATTTACATTAGCCAAGCTAACTCACTTACAATCTTACTCTTCAATGAGTTTTTGCGGCAGTGCAGCCATGCCAGTGTCTGCTGTGCACATAGACATACATACGCTATTGACTTCACAACTCTGGACTGATTTTGAGTGCTGTAGGTAACGACACACTTAGCCAAGGCATTACTCAAGCTTGTCTTGACTTCTGCTCGGCCAAACTTTCTTAGTGTGACTAATGAGAACACTTTTTTGAGCGTCATTTACTATTGACTGACGCGAGACTCGAAAGTATCAATCCCAAGTACAGTTACAGCAGTTATGAAGACAGGCCTAAGTCATGCATCAGCAACCATTTCTTGCAAAGTTTTTCAACATTGATTTGATCAAGTTGATGTGGATATTGTGCCTCGCCACTGTCTCAACGAAATATGAGCATAGCTAAAGCCTGACATAAGAAGTTTTTAGGGGGAAGATCAGAGTGTCTCTATGCAATGGAACCACGAATGAAAAAAGTTATCAAAAATGGACTTAACTTCCCATGTCAGTCAAAACATTAGCAACTTACGAGTACTTTTGGTTTTGATCGCCCTCAGCCAAACATTGAACACTGACCAGGTTCAGATTGACTTTACCAAAGCAAGTTGTGAAGAAGTTCTTGCTCAGCATTGAATGATCTAGAACATGGATGCCGAAGTTGACTTGAAAAACGACTGCAGATTTTGAGCTCCTTAAACTTGGTCCAAGGAATATTGGCCGCTCCCTGGACAACGAAAGCCAGACAACTCTTGACGTTCCAAACGTCCAACTTGCTGTTCTTAATTTATTAATTAGCGTTTGTTTCAATGTCGTTTGTGTCCATTGTCCATGTTGTTCTCCCAAAATGTGAACATAATGCGATTGTCCACCTACAATGTGACTTTCGCCAAAAAATTGCAAAAATGTGACTTTTTTCTGTGGTACAGTATCTCTTCGGTGATCTGTTCAGCATGCGCCAACTCATAGGTCTCCTCGGGTGCACAGTGCGAGTACTCAAAATATATATACTAATGAAAATGGCTATGTGCGACAATCCTGTGTTCACTGTGGAGGGTAGATATCAAACAAAACTTAAAGCGCGACATTTCAAAGCATCAACAATTATTAACAAAATTGTAAAGTTCCTCGACCCACTTCAGCATAACGGAGAAAACCAACAGGCAGAGGATACTGGACTTGCGGGAATAAAGAGCAAGGAAATCGAGTGCATCGTCGGGGGCACGTACCAGACTGCCAAAATGTTTCGAAGGCCTGCAAGGGCATGGAAAATGGAGAGGAAGCCACCTGCACAGCAGAATCCAACCATATCCATGCGGAAACTGGCCAAGAAAAAGAAGAAAAAGGCAGACATCACCATAAGGAAAGCTGTCAACGACCTTGACGTCCTATGTCCTGCAGACATCGTCATCTGCTGTCGGACAGGGCCAAGAAGCACTGGGCGCCAAAGGGAAAGATGCTGCTCAGCTGGCTAGAGAGCAATGGATCCGCCATCTAGACTTCTCTGACAAGAAGATGTGAATGGTGGGTCCAGCCAGAAACAGCCAAAACGACTGAATCTTTACTTCAACAGTGGAGGATGTCCCAAAGTCCATGTCTACAGTCTCAACTGCATAATTTATCTACAATATAAGTACCGTATTTATCATGACATTTTCGTTGCAGGACGACTAAGAATCCTTTTTTTTAATTTGGCAACTACGCAAGTCAAGTAACGAGTTCTTCACTAATTGGTTAAATGGTACCACAGTCACAGCTATCACTATGTGCAATGAATCGCAGTCTTGTCATCACTTGTAATTCATTACTCGAAAGTCTGCCTATTGGTTTGCCAAGGGCTACCGAATTGAGACCAAAGAGTACGTAGACGTGCTCAAGGACTATGGTACAGCTGTGGATCGAGACAACCTACCCCTACTCCAAGGACGTCTTCCGACAAGATAGTGCCTCTGGGCACAGAAGGACGGAGACCCAGAAGTGGCTGGAGGACAATCTTCAAGAGTTCTGGACCCATCAATGTGACCCCCCTCCTCGCCCCCGACTGCAACCCCCTCAATTACGGCATCTGGGGCCTTATTGCGGGGAAGACCTGTTCAACACAACACAGAAGCGTAGTCGAGCTGAAGGCCTGGGTTAAGTGGGAATGGGCCGCCATGCCTGAGGCCTTCGTCAAGGCCTGTGAGGTCTTCAGAACCAGGCTGGTTCAGCAGCCCACGGTTGCTGCTGAAGGCTCACACTTTGAGTTAATAATAGTTCCTTGTTACATTCTACAGTACCACGTGTCCAGTTTTTACGCGATCATCTCATGAAGTTGCAGAGATTCAAACAGAAGTTGTCCAACTTCGTTCGGTATATATGAAGTTTGAGCACAAGCACTGTACCAACACTTACACTTGAATGTTTTTGTCACACACAGCCATTTGCCACGCTGTCAAAACCTATCACTGAGTTAACCATTTTTTCACGCTAACAAATTGTGTCATACAGTGTGAGCCATCAAATTTGTGACGAAGACAATATGACAGGTGATAGGAGGGGAAAGGAAAGTCCACATGAAAGAGGGCAAGAGAAACGTGACATGGGGAGAGTCAAAGAGGTCTTAAAGGAAGACTGGCAGGATGAGGGTCGTAAGATAAGGAAGAGGCCTATTTGTGCACTTGCGCAAGATCCAACTGCGGCCGTAAGCCGGGGTCTCAACATCTCTGATTCACTGTGTCACAGTTTATGGACTAGCACACAAATCTTTCTCTCTTACGTTGTGGGAGAGTAAAAGATACAGCGGGACAGGAGGAAAATCTCGCCAGATAGCATAGGACACGGTGTCAAAAGTTTGAGGCAACGAAAATATGAGACACAAACATGTGTGACACTCACTGTATAAATATGTTGCTGAAGGTATACATACTAGTGTCCTGCAGCATCATGAGTGGCTAAATACAGCAGTCTTTTAGCATTGATGAAAGGCTGTTGCTGGATGATCGCAGTAAAAACACCTGCAAGTCGCAATGTATCTTACATGAATGCGAGGTACGTTCGTGCGTATAACTCAGACAGTCGGAAAAAGATCTGTCTGTGTGCCTCTGTCTGTCTGTCTGTCTGTCTGTCCGTCTGTCTGTGTGCCTCTTTCCGTCTGTCTGTCTTCCGTCCCTGACAGTGTCGCCACTAATGGCACAGATTGACTTGGTTGTACCCACCAGGGATGTGAAGAACAAGTATTTTAATGAATGAGCGCCAGTTTAAAGCCATCTCTCGCCAAATCCTGATCTTGTTTCATGCTTGAAAACTTGCTAGAAGAGTGCGGAAGTATGCTTGCTAATGCATAGCGGATAGCTTTACATAGTAAGCGTTCTACAGACTTCGCTAACCCTAGCTTTTACGGACAAAATGTCAAGCCAGCAAAAAATGAGGCATACCTCGCACTGCGCACCTTGCTTTTCGGCGATCAAGATTTTTGCCGCCGTCACTTGCCATGAATCACGCTTCCTACTACATGAACAGTCTAGCGCTAACATACGCACGTACATACATACGTACACCACAGCACGTTCTTTATACACGCTATGCTGTGCTTAGCCTGGTGTCAGATTCAATTTTGCCATAAAGGCACCAGTGGTGCTTACTTGTAAGAGAAAGAGAAGTGTAAAGAGGGGGGCTCAGTCTCTAGCCAGCGAGAGCACTTAGTGCCAGGACACAGTGGAGGCCTCAATGCGTGCATCGCAATATCGTTTCGCCTCGGTATGACACCATTTCGAGGCCCTCACGCCCCGGACTGGTCAGCCTCATCATGTGCTCCATATTGCACGCACTGTTCATCCAGTCGTGCCATTGGATGCGCGCACCACGTCCCCGCCGTACATAAGGCGGGGGGTGTCTTCTATAATTCACCGGTAATGTGAATGAGTCTCGTCGCCTCGGAGATCAGCCAGGGCATGTCAACGGCTATAATGTGTCGAAATGCAGCAAGGTACTCAACATATGAGAAAGACACCTACCTGCCTGCTTGTCTGCCTGCCCTACTGCTCTCTCACACGCGATGGCTAACTCTTGTCGAAATGTGATATCCTTCGTCGGCTTGGCCGGCCTCCATCGCTGGTGTGGGTAACCAGACACCGTCTTAGCGTCGAGGCTATGCTCTGACTAAAGTTAAAGGCTTGAAAGTGTGCTAGGGCAGCCAGCAATATCTCACGTGCGGCGGCAGAGACACGCAAAAAGACTCTCGCAGGAGTCGAAGGAGGAGACAATTAGACACTCTTCTACAGGGTTTTTTTTCCGCCGCCCTATGCCGCCGTCGCCGTCGCAGACGCTGCCGCAGTGGCAGCCGTCGAAGCAGTCGCTGCACTCAACGACCGACATGCAGACCCACCGACCTTGTATTCATGGGGTCCACCAAACCTGCGCCGCCGGAATGCCATTCAGATAAAAAGGCGGCGGGGCCAAGAACTGTTATTGGCGCCAGCAGGTAGATCGAGACTATTAAATTTCGCATTAATTTGCGGCACTCCAGCTATTCCCGCTATGAGCTCAAAGTTACTCTCTCCCGTTACGTGCGGTGCACCATGTCGGCATGCTCCTAATGACCGCCTAAGCTAGTTCCAAAACTTTTCTTTGGGGGCTTTATTGTTTATTTTGAGAAGATCCTCTTCAGCAACGACCCACTGGGCTATCGCACAAAAAAGGAAAAGGAGAAAGAGCAGTACGAGCCTTACATACTTATGGCAGGTGAAGGCGAAACGCCACGCAAAGCACCGGAGGACCCGCCGGTCCTGTGCGTGCGCGCGCGGCCTAGCCCGGACTGACTGACAAGTGATTCTTCAGAAGTTAAACGTTGACGGCCTATTGCTTTTTCAATTGACAAGCGGCAAAGGAGGGAGGGCAAAGGAGGAAGTTCCTCTCTGGCTTTGGCCTTAAAATAAAATAGAGCATGGAAGAGAAAGAAAGGAAAGCCACCGAAAGTATTGAGTACGGAAGGTTCTGTACATCAGAGAAAAAAAGGGGGGGGGGGGAGGGGAAACGAATCGATTTTCCCCCGATTGCGCACTCTCGCGGATTCCTAGTCGTAAAGGCGAGATCATCTGATTGCCAGGCCAGAAAAAAAAGTGGAAGAGGTCGACTGACTTCGTTTTTCTGCTCGCTCGTTCGCTCAGCAAAGGTAGAGACGACGCTCGTGTGTGAGAGAGGAAATAAAAGCTGCTTTACCACTGCTGCTTTGTAACGTATGCTCTCACACATAATAATTGCACGTAGGTACGGTTACTATATACGATTATGGCCACTCGTACGCAGCAATCCTACTTCTCGGGCACGCACATAAGATCCCCATCAGGAAATTGTTTGCCAGGGAAATTAAGGCGCGCGTGCGCGATGGCTGCGGGTGCAAATCTTAACGAATTGCCAGAACAACTACTGCTCTATTGCACAGTAGGTACATTGGTTGGCACGTACGTACAGTACAGTACATGTACGTCTCCCCCGCCGTCCGTCTACTCCAGTACGTCCTCACGTGGAGGCGACCACTATGTTGCAGTCTTAGGAGAGGTAACACTAAAACTCAGTCCTGTACGTACTGTGCCTACATACGTAAGAGCAACGATAAGAAAGTCTTGTCACGCGAAACGATAGTATCGCTACACTAAGAGGAGAAGCAGCAGCCTTTTCATAGATAAGGCCAAGTTTTGTCATGAGGCTGAATGCATATCTGGAGGTTTTAAACTCTTGGACGGAGGAGCACAGCAGATTCTGAACTGCTTTGGCACATTGCTGAAGAACAATACAAAAGAGCACAGCGCTGGGCTGGTACGTACGTACGTTACACCTACCTTAATACTGTCGTAGCACGCAGTGACCCTTCCGTTCTGGACTTCTATGTTTTCGGGCGGGTGAGCAAACTTGCACTCGTTGTCCGCCCTCGAGCACTTATGACGTTGGAACTCTCTGCATACTTCCAACTGTAGCCAGCGGGAGTCCTTCTGGTTGAGCAGCGCGCCGACGTTGAACAGGGTTGCCGCAGAACCCGCCGCGGTGGCAGCCGGAGGGTTACTGGCGGCGGCTGCAGCCGCAGCGGCTGCAGCCGCGGCTTGCATGTACTGGTGGTGAGCAGCCTGAGCTGCGGCGGCCGCCGCAGCGGCCGCGGCGGGGCTGTACATTCCTCCGCCCGCATCTGTGGAGACTGCGATGGGTGGCGGGTTGACCATGGCGGCGGGTGGCGAGGAGGCACTGGCAGCGGCTGACACGGACATCACAGCTCGGTACTACTACTTAGATCAGTATGTAGCGATGTACGTATTAGAGAAGGAAGGCTGATGTCGACGTCACTTTTTGTTTTTCTTGAGATTTTATGTATTTGCGCTAGGGCGATAAGGCACACACAATAATCTCTTTGGGAGCTGATAAACGCTGTGGACCTGGCGTGCGTGCGTGTGAGTGCGTGCGTGCGTGCGTGTTGACGAAAGGCCTTCTTCTTCTCTCTCTTCTTTGCCTCGCTTTCCAAGACCAAATGGAGAAAATCCTTCCACGAAAAATTGCGCTTAGATTTTCACTAGTGTTTTCTGCAGCTGGGGGTGGTGGCGATGGCGGTAGGGGGGAGAACAGATTATTTTCCCCTCGTCAAAAAATTACCGGGTTCGTCTCTGTGCAATGATTGTCACTGCGTGCAAGTGAATTCTTCTTCACAGAGCGAGATTCTTCCTCTCGCATCACTGGGTCCGGACGAACTAAGTGCAAAAAGGTGACGACGACCACGACTACCGTTCTCTCTCTAACTTCTTCTCACTCTCACGTTTCGGCATGAAGACGGTGCAGCGAGTGCGTGCGTGTGCGTGTGTGTGTGTGTGTGTGTGCGTGTGTGCGTGTGTGAGGTATGACTAATTAGAAGTGGACTGATTCGAGCGAGCGAGGAATGACTAGGAGAAATTGGCTTGGGATTCGATCAAAGCAGTACTGTAGAAGGCGTGCCCTGGCGCTCCTCTTGACACTCACATATAACGGGGAGACAGAGCTGCTGCCCTCACTCGTGAGGCCACACGACGCAGTTTTGTCTCTTTCCCCCTGTTTCTCCCTCTTCGTCTCTGGCCTCTTCTTAGTCAGGGCATCATCATCGTCCTCGTCGCTTGGATGCTTCGTTGGCCTAGATATTGGCAATGACTCTGCCTCAGCCTCCTTTTTCCTCCTCAGCCTCCCTTCCCTCGTTCCCCAATTCACTCTGTCGCGATTAAACTGTTGTGCGCGCCTTTTTTTTCTGCACAGAATGCACACTAATTGTGAGTTCAAATACACTTCCTTTGTGTGGCTGCAATTAGGTGTCTGTGTCTTTTCTCAGAACAATTCTGCAGCCTCTTCTCTTTTATTGTTCGCGGGAGTCTTCCAGAATGGGAAAAAACGATGTTGCTCCCGGAAAAGATTCCCCGCTCTTCTCGGGCTTCGTCTGGGGAGAGAAAGGAAAAAAAGATGGAAATAAACGTTGGCTCCGATTAGAACGAATGAGCTGAGCTGCACGTGACTGCTCGGCATTAATTGGCGAAATCGACTGTATTAAAAGTTCATACATGACGATGAAGTTGCTCCACTCTGTGCGTATACAACTGGCTATATATCTTCACTTAACGAACGATTAGTTGGCAAGCCTCTGACAAGGGGGGGTGCAATTCGAAGCTAGCCTACACAAATGGTGAGCTGCGGCAGGCGTTATGTGCCAGAATATTTCACTCCTGCACACACACACGCGCACACACATGCGAGCAGACTTGAGGGGAGCGAGAGAGGAAAACACATGCACATACGCAGTAGTTAGCACTGCTTGTAACTGTTACAATGGTCACCCTCATTTCACAGGTGCGGGCATCGCCAGCAGCCACCGATTAACTCTCTTAAGAAAAGTTGTCTCTTGTGTGTACTTCTTGAGAAAATCTAGTGAGCCTTGTCTGATGCACTGCACAGGATGCACTTCAGCGCTGCCACCCTGGAGAAATCATCTGGAGCACACACGGCATCATGTAGTTACAGGAAACAAAGAGGGGGAAAATGAAGATTAGCAGAGTTAATGATGAGAGAGAAGATTTTTTTCTGACAGAGTGCACACATGCTGTACTTAGGCATGGCTTGGGCTGGCTCCTAAACGGTTGCGATAAAGAGGAGGAGAACTTCTTCAGCACCGGCTGCAACATGTGCGTCCGTGCATGTACGCGCGTGAGCGCGCGCGCACGCACGCACGCACGCTGGCCACGCAGTCGAGGGAGAGAGATGCGTTTTTGGGTAAAAACTGTTCCACTTGCTTCACGTCACATTGGAGCTGAAGCGGTGGCTGCTGCACTTTCGGCAGGCCTGAAAATCATTCAAGGTAAGCTCAGGTCCTTTGCTCGCATGACTCTCGTTGGCCACAAATGAGAGCGAAATCTAGCGGAAAGTAGCAAGTGACGTGACTGTCGACGTAAGATCGGTCTCTCCTAGAGGAAAACACACACACACACACACACATAACCTCTACCCTATCCTCCCCCTCCCCAACACCTATGCCCAACGACAAAAAGTCTAAAGGTAACCAACCACACGCAATATCAGCAACAGTGGCAGCCTTTCTTTAAGGACAATTTGAGCTGGAAAGTGTTAGAGAGTGGGAAATCACGCCCAGAAGCATTTTCCGACAAAAATCTGATGCAGATGCTCTGTTAATCACTCTCCCTCGCCTCGCTTAATGATGGCCTTTGCCGTTGCAGCCTCAGCCCCCAGCCTCTCTTACTTACTGCTATGTACGTACCCACATGTGCGTGCGTGCGTGCGTGCCTGCGCGCGTGTCACTACGCGTGTGAGTCAGAGGAGAGAATATCTAGCGTGCCACGAATAGGTCAGCGCACGAATAGTAGGGCAGGAATGTACTGTTCTGTACTGTACTCATGTCTACGTTGGCAAAGAAAACTAATGATCAGCGAGAAGAGGAGCCTGTGGAGAAAGAAAAACTAATTTCAGGATGGAAGGGACAGGACAACAATTCAATCAGAGGATCATCAGCGCCAATCCTGGTGGTAATTGAAGCTGGGACTGGGGAAGTCCTGATTGCTTGGGGTGTCGGAAGATCCTTCCGCTGCTCCCTCTCTCTCTTACCTCGCTTTTGCAGTAGCCACAAGTTAACTCTTTGGTGGCGTCGCAGATATTGATGCCTGCGAACTCTTGGACCACGTCGTTGTCGACGCCGACGTTGTTTGCCTCTGCTCCTGCGTTGGCGAACTGACTGACTTTACTGACTGCTTAGTTCTCTTCGAGCACGCACAAGATTCAACGGCGACGTCGTCGGTGACCATCGGCGTTCGCTCGCTCGCTCTCCCGCTCTAAAGACTGCGAACGTGCTCGCGTGCGCTCGGCGAAAAAGTGCTTCTAAAAAAGAGCTGCTGCGTTGCAAAGCGTGCGCGAATGTGCGCGCCTGCCGCTGCCTGATCTGTCCCTGTGCCACCGCCGACGCCGACGCCACCGCCACCGCCGACTCCGCCAACGCACTCGGCCGCTGCTTCATGTCCTCGCTCTCTCTCACTCTCTCTCTTGGTCACGTCGTCTCCTTCCCTCCTCTTTTACTGCGTATACTTTTGTGTAGTATTATACTTATGTAGTGGCATTTTCTACTCCACTACAGTACTCTTCTTTCTCTCTCACCCCTCTCTGGATGAGCGCCCGCTTGGGTCTCCGCAGCAGCAGCCAAATTTTTCACAGAGATCGTCCATGCCCGAAATCAGGCTCTCGATCTCTCTCTCATCCTCCACGCGCGTGCGCACTGTGGCGTTTCTCATCTCATGTGTGCCTGCGCATTATCTGACTTTATCTGCCGGCCCGATCAAGTCCCGGAGAGGACTCGATAAGGTCCAATGCTGTTTGTGATCATAGGAAGCGAGAGAATTAAATGCCTCCCCTCCGTCCTTATTATGCACTGCCAGTTTGCCGCAGCTGCTGCTCTCAACCATCCAGAGGGAGTCCGAGATACGCCCGTCCGAGTGTCTGTCCGTCTGTCGGCCCGTGCGTCCGTACGTGCGTGGGGCTGCGATTTCCCATTCAATGGGTGAGTTGGGCCGACCCTCTTCTTTTCTCTCTCTCTCTCACACTCACGCACTTCTGCCTGTAGTAGTAGTGCTGCCCCGACTTCGGCACGGGCAGCAGCAGACAGCCTCTGTCTGGCGGCTGCTCAATGAGCGAGCTCCTCTCCCACGCACACGCGCACACGTTTTACGATCTTCGGCCTCCCAAAGGGGAGAGATTCTCCTCCTTCAGACATTCTCGTCTCTGCAGTACTGCTGCTGCGGCTCTCAGTTTTTTCTTTCCTTCTTTCTTTCTTTCCTTTTTTTAGGCGGATTGGGCGACTTTCTCCTCTTCCTCGTCTTCTTCCTGTTCTTCTTCTCCTTCTTCCTCTTCTTCTTCCTCTTCTTCTTCGCCTTCTCCCTCTTCGTCTGCTTCTTCACCCCCACACACCCACTCTATGGCGACAGCCTCGCGGTCTCTTTTGGGTGGGGTCCCACACTAATGCTCTCTCTTTGGGATGGGACCACGCACTCACGCACTCACGCACTCACGCGAGGAGCGAGCAAACAAGCAAGCACGCAACGGCACACAGACAAGTCAACAACACGAGAGGAAAGAACAATGCCGTCGAAATTTAATACATTCCCCTCGGCCATTCATTTGGTAAAGCTCCTTCTGGACTGTCCTTAGCGATAGCCTCATGGGAGGGAGAAAAGTCGTCATCTGCGCCTGAGGTGGTCACCACAGTACAACTGCGCAAGTACCCCGGTTGGTGAGAGCTGAGCCGAGGCGAGCTAAGCGGAGCCAAGTTGGGCCAAGCAGAGCTAAGTTGAGACAAGCTGGGCCAAGCAGAGCTAAGTTGAGACAAGCTGGGTCAAGTTGGGCCAAGCAGAGCCAAGCGGAGCCAAGTTGGGCCAAGCAGAGCTAAGCGGAGCCAAGTTGGGCCAAGCAGAGCTAAGTTGAGACAAGCTGGGTCAAGTTGGGCCAAGCAGAGCCAAGCGGAGCCAAGTTGG
>JAAUXU010075592.1_pt1 | contig 56141 bp, 52 predicted proteins | sample 7278151 | NCBI WGS metagenome assembly JAAUXU01 (sample SAMN14350113, study PRJNA611818) | marine sediment metagenome | isolation source: surface marine sediment (1.8m) | place: French Polynesia: Moorea | collected 2018-08
CCCACCCAGTAAGAGGACGTCGTCAGTTTTGTATGTAAATGTGTCCATGCATCGTGAGAGCGACGAGAGCTGAGTTCCCAATCCCATCTTTTTCGGGGCCCATTATAAATCACGCTTGCCTCTGAGGGATTTACTCAGTTCATATTTTATTTGGTCTTCTTGAAAGGGTGAAAGATGCTTCTTCTCCGTCTGATGGATGAACCCGGCCAACACGAGCGGATTAAGGAAAGAAAAGACAGAATGGACTCAAATTCAACGCAGCAGAGAATCACTTCGACGAATGTATGTGTACAGACCCGGGAAGCTTTAAGCTGCAACATCTTTTAATAGCTTACTTAGGTCTGGCGCTTCTCTGCAGCATCAGAAAAATGCACAATCTGGGCACCAGCCGACAGCGCAGCTTTGAAACAGGGTGCGCGGTGAGTCGATGAGGGAAATTGGCAGAACGCTGGTGCCAAGTGATACCAGAACATCCCCCCCCAGCAGAATATCTTCAGCCCACCTCCAGTCACCTGGCAGGTTCTGGAATATACACAACATTTGCTGTTCAGATTGGATAGCACACGCGCTGCAGTAATTCTGGGAGGCTGACAGCAGATCACTGGCAGAGTTCTTCAGGGGCTGCCACGGTTGCACGCTTTGGTCCAATCCAACTTGTCTGAATGACACCTAGCATAAAGTGGGTCTGGCGTAGGAGCGTGGGGCGCATTAGAGTAGGGTTACCAGAACCTCTGGCAAAATTTGTTCCTTTTTGTCTTTGTCGTTATCACGGACACTCCTTTCACTTTTGCTTTGACTCAAACTGCGCCCTCTTCCCGCCCCACTCAAGCAAGCTCAGCTGAGCTTTCATGTCACCAACAAAATGCTGCCAGTGGTCAGGAGTGGAGTCTCACGTCTCACTGAGAGGCCAGCATTTATTTGCAGCGAGTCCAGCGACGAAGTGACGCAAGGATGCCCGAGAGGCGGCCAAGATTTCAAGGCCATTCGACATTGATTGGGTCCTTCTGTGGGTGAGTTATTGCGATTTTTATCGTTCTACGCAGCCTGCTGCATTCTCCACTTCTACGCCTTCATAGTATATTTCTTCTCCTTGCAGTGAATTCAGGCAAGCAACTGTGCTGATCTCAGCGATCGTCACTTCTATCATGCATGGGGCCAACTTGAGTTTCACAGTTTCCAGCGTCTCCTGTAAGAAATGTAGACTAAAACTCAGCTCTCCAGTACCTCACGTGCGTCGCATGTGGCACCTAAGCCACTTGCACGGACGGGCAGTAGCAGGGCACTTCTTTAATCCCGAAGATGTGCAGAAGCTAAGACAGGAGTGACTTACAGCATTTTTGAGGGAAGAGAACGGAGTACATAGTCAACAAAAATGAAGCAATAATTACGGGAAGTAACGGTTTGGTGTCGTGGTGAGCATTTCGGTTGACAATTACGCTCCCTCAGCCGTAAAATGCACCACTACCTCCTCTGCGAGTACTCATGTACTATAGCTATGCGCATATGTGTTCTTCTCTGAGGGGGGGGACTGTTTTTTATATCAGACTCCTTCTTGTCACTCCTTGTTACTTATGTTATGTGTTGTCAGCAATGGCTTTAGGCAGTTGTACGTCAAGAAAACTAAACTTGCTACTTCACTGATATCTCCGATTGGAAACGCACCGGCTTTGAGGATTCCTTACATTTTTTAGGTCTTTGCAAATGCATTTTACCTAGTGGACAGGTAATCTCTCCTTCTTTCTGAAGTAAAACCTTCGCCAATCTCGTCACGCACTGAAAATTCCGGCAAGCACAGGGTGCTACTGCGCACTGCACACCTGCGCACGCGTCCGTACATGCATGTTCCTGGTGGATGGGTTGCATTTCAAGAGCAATTACAAGAACATTATTGATCAGTCCTCAGTTTCGTCTCCAAGCAGATGTCCAGGATGCACACGTGGCCGAATCAGGTCTCCTCAAGCGTGATCCAGGACCCCGAGCCCAGCGGCCCTTACGTGAGCAACCTAAATGATTAATCGTAAATGTAGGCCAGAGAAGATATAAAAAGAGTCAATCCCATTAGCACTGCACATAGCGCGTACGTGCCACGCAGTGCAGCGCTGAGAACGACTGGAAACAAAGCTCACTGCACGGCCTGTTAAGCATGGAATGAGCATAGGATATCGCCCACATTGAGTCAGTGATGATAGTAGGAAATGACATTGTTAGTTATACTGGTCCTAACGAGTCACATCAGCGCTAATTGAAATGAGAGGGAGTGGTCACAAACTCGTCCCGACCAATGTCAATCAACAACAACAATAATAATAACAATAGTAATAAAGATTTGGCTTCGCGGCTTCTCCCTGCCTGCAGAGGTTTTTTTTCAAGCCCTCGGGGGAAAAAAAGGAAATTCTTAGCCTGCAATGCAAACAAAGCGCCTTTTCATAGTCGCTCTCTTTCTCCTCTCGCAGATATTGAATTATAGCGCCCGGGCTTTTCTCCGCTGCACAAAAGAGCCCAGAATAGAGAGGAGTGCGCAGCGTTTTGAATGAGGGCAGAAGACATGCGAGGAGTCCCAGTGTGACCAAGGCAGCTTCAAGCAACATACAGAGAGGGGTCCTGCAGGGTGCATGGGTGCGCGCGCGTGGCCGGCACCCACGGTGGAACAAAACCCCACCCAACCCCGAGAGAATCACGCTGACGACCAGATCTTGGCTGGATTCGGACCTGTGGCAGCGGCCGCAACAACAACATGTCTGGTCCTCTCTCTCTGCTCCAAGGGTCGTCAGGTGTTGCTCGTCTGTCTGTCGGTCTGTCTGTCCGTCCGTCTGCCGTCGGAAAAACTATTCTCTTGACGACGGAATTTTGATCACGAGATCAATTCGCGTACACGAGAAAGCGGCTGCAGCGTGGGTGGCTCATTGAACAAACGAGAGCATTTAATTCTTCACGTTTGAAGGAGGCATTCGAGATATTTTCAGCAGATTCATTCTTATCGCACAAATACAATTCATTACTGCTCTGTTTTCGAACGCTCTGAAAGTCTTGTTTTCCAATGAGCGAAAGATCCCCTTTGCTTATCTGCGAGACACGATAAGCTGAGAAAAAAGACCTCAGAGAGACGGAGGAGAAGCACCTAAAAGTCTGGAAGCGTCAGACGAGAGTGACAGAGATTAGACTGTTTGCCTACTCGCTTCTCCGACGCTCCAGAACCTCCGACGACGTGTGCTGCACCGACGTACGCAGGTCGTGCGCGTTGCCGCCCGGCCGCAGCGAGTAGAAGTGAGCAGCGTCCCACGTACACGCGATCACTCCTGGCTATGTCCGATCACGTCGAATGCAGCAGCAGCACCGACCACGTACGTACCAAATTTGGGATTATTTTGCACCATTTGCGTACAACCTCTCCTCCCACCGTCTGTGTGCATGGGGACCATAAACTTCTTTCTCCGCTCTCCTTCCCAGATATTATTATTGGGGCCACTGTGTATTAGTTGAGCAAAGGGCAGAACCGTGCAAGGATCCCACGTTGAGTTGCTCCGGACTGAGGGAGAGTCAGGGTGGGGGCTACAACAGATGGCTAGCGAAGAGGGGGGATCGAGGGAGCTGGAGAGAAAAACTTGAGGACATTTACCTCTCCTCCTCCTCCCCTCTCTATACTGTACTAACTGGGCATTGCTAACTTCGGTGGAGAACTACTGGTACACAAAGGAGAACACCTAGACAAGTTGTCCTGTCGAGAACGAGAGCGATGCACTTGCTCTACTCAGACATCTTGGAAGCGTAGGGAGGGCGCAATATATATGTACAATATGCAACATATTTCGTTTTTCATACATACGCACACGCATTTGGGCTTGTTCATTTATCACCTGCTTACTCGACGCACGTAGTAGCAACGTTGTACTTAGCAGCCATTTTTTTCTCTCCACCCGTCGACACTGATGTTGCTGTGGAGACGATTCGACTCGGCAATTACGGATTGCTGCTTCTTTTCAAGTCTGGCCGAGTACGATTAAGCAGTTCTCTCGACTGTCGGTAATGATGCGACGACGACAATTTACCACCGAGGCTTCTTCTTTGCCATGTGTTGACTGGAGGCAATCCTCCAACGGTTTTCTTCTCAGAGGAAAACTTGCATTATGCAAATTTCGATTAAAGCGACTTGCACTCGAGCCTCGGGCACGTGGATGGACGGACATGCAAGCTCGACTTTCTGGGTCACTGACACAAACAGGCCATCATCGTCATCATCATCTTCTGGCACAAGCATAACGAGAGCAGCCAGAACAAAGAGGCGTGCCAGTCCGGCCGCACCCTGACATTCTTGGGGCCTGAGCCCATCTCGCCTCGTCATGCAGGGAGTCATATTGCACCCGGCTTCATCATCAAAAAAACCCACTAAAGCAAAAAAAGAGAGAAGCGCGCGACCTTGTGAAAATTGGGCACGGCGAATCGGAGATTCTCTCCATTTTTTATCTGCCCTTCGCATGCAGCCAGACAATCGGGTAGCAGCAGCAGTAATCAAAGATCTCCGTCCTCCCCACCTCCAAAAACCGCGATAATTTGGTCTCATCTTCGTCGAGTGCCCATTTCACTACTCATTCTGGATGTGTCCTACAGCGTGCGCCACAAAGAACAGAGTCTGAGTGGCGCCCCAAGCTGCGCGCTCTCCCCAACGGTCGTCGAGGGCACCTTTTTTCCCGCCTCACACTGCGATTCGTTGCAATGTCCTTAAAATTCGTTCCGTCCGTCCTGTGAAGGGCCAGAGGGCGCCTGAGGCACCCAAAAAATCTGCCGCTCTAATGTACCTGATGATGCTCTCTCACTGAGCAACTGTTGTTTTCGGTTATCAGAGTGCAATATCTCTCTCACTCCCGGAGGGCTCCTCCGTCAGCTCTTTCTTCTCCCTTTTTTCCCCTCAGTAGTCCCCCCCCCCTGACAGAATGATTGTTCTAGGTCTTGGTCACACAACCTATTCAGGAGTAACGTCAATTTCTGGGGTGGGGTCGGGTTGGAGGGGGTTGACCGAGCATTGGTGCGCACTCAGAGCGCAATTCAGACAGATTCAGACCTCTGACATCAGGACTTTGACGCGCATGTTGAGATGTGTATTGTTTGGAAGAACCGGAGGGGGGTGAGGGGAGTTCCAAAAAGCCTGGCTTTTTTTTCCTGGGCACTAAAACGAGCAAGCGCTAATTTGAAGTCCATTAAGAAGAGTTAACCCTCCTCGTCGTGTCTGTAGGAGAAGGTAGAGCCTTTTTTTTTGGGGGGGGGGGGAAGCAAAAGTGCGCACTTTATCACCGATAGCTGCAGGTAACGAGAGGCAGACAGGCTACTAACGATAACGCAGTATAGCTTTGTGCTGTAGCAGGAGATACTCGACAAAACATATCGTATACTGTCGGTAATAAAAAGAAAGGAAAAAAAGTCTGTCCTGTGCTTCACAGAAATATCGATCGCCCCAGGAGTGTCGACTACCGTCATTTGCTGACCAGAGTCGTCGTCGTCGTCGTGCTTTGCAAATAAATCGATTCTGTGGCCTGTTTATTAGCGGAACGAAACAGCAATCGAAATTGCCCTTAATGAATCTTTTTCGTGCCGTGACATTGCGTTAAACCAGGCTTTAAGCACCCTTAGCAAGCTGTAGTTGTGCCACAGCAGCCAGAGCAACAAGTGATTTTTTCCCCCTCCCTCCACCAATCGGCGGCGGCGGCGAAAATGATCACGATTATTAAAAAACTTTCCGTCTCCTTTATTTTCCCTAAAAAAAATACCAAACAACTACACCTGCCCCGGGTGCGCGCTCAGCCCTCCGTCATAATTTAACTCCCTTAATTTCTGGAAAAAGCTGCTGAATGTGTCTTGATTTGTTTCGTCACGGTGTCGTTCCCTTTCTAACACTTATGAACTATGAACAATATATATACGTATACACAATGTATATAACATCTGCCCCCCCAGGTGTCATCAATCAAGCAACATGATTAGCGCAAGTGCAAACACTTCTAAAACAGTCTACGATGATCACATTCACGTCTCAATTGCTCCTTTTCCTTTTTTTTGTTTCCTCCTCGCATGCTTACACGAAGAGGATCTCCCTGGCCTCCTCCGAGGAAATGGACTTGACTATGAGGTGAAAAATGCGAAATATGGCTAGTGAGAGACAAAAGCAGGAGGCGCATTTGTCAAATTGATTAATGCTTGGTCGCAGCTTGGCGCTGGTGTCCGCTTACGGACATGCCCAGATGGGCACAACAGGCGACGAGCGTATTAGTCTTGTTTCTTTTTTTTTGCGAAATGCTCGCCAATGCTAATTTGTGTGCAGCAGGGAAGTAATAATAACAGTGCTGCTGGCGCATTAATCGTCCCCCTGTTTTTTCTACGTCAAAGCGACGGGGTGGTGGAGGTGGTGGTACACGTACACAAAAAGGCTCAGTGGCGATTCCACATGCGCGTGTACACAACAGAGGGAAACGTACGTACTGCCGATGCGTCTGACTCATCGTGTAGTGGGGAAATGTTCCAGACGATTTAGCCAATGCTACTGTGTATTCCTGTTTCTCAGAATACAGACACTGTCTCCCCCCTTGGCAATAAACACGCACACATAGACAGACAGACACACGTTCAGTACGTCGGAGATGCGTCATCCATCCTCGTGTGTCGAGAAAAATCTCGTCCTCTTCTTCTGGGAAGTGTCTTTTCCCATGGAGGACGCGGCAGCGGCGGACGCGGCGCGGTCGACCGTTGAAGACAGGCAGGTGATGGGCCCACAAAACCTGTGGAGTAGGGGTAAGCCAGCCTTCTTCGCCCCCCCCCCTCCCCCCCACCTGGCCCAACAAAAGAATTTGTCGCAACGAAGTGTGCATGTTGGTAATAAGATGTTTAGTGGAAGTATTCTGCTGTGACTTCGGGATCTGCAGTTATGCAAAAAGGACGTCCAAGGACTTTTTTGTTTTGTTGCTGGCTGATATCTGTAGGGGGGACCAAAGAAGCCCCCCCCTCCCTGCATGATCCAGTCTCGCTTGCGCATCATCGTGCTTGTTTTGTTCTCGTACGTCCTCGTCCTCCCAGATCTGTCACCGTTTAGCTCCAGCATTAGGACAAACTGCCAGCTTGCAGATGTGTGGTATCCAGCGCAGTACAGTACAGTGACTCGACAGGTGGTTGCTCCATCGCACCCCTGATTCTCTGAAATGATAAGTGACATGACGACTACGACGACGACGCGGACAACCTCGTTTGCAAGTCCTGCCTGAAGGTATCTAGCATGCTCCGTCTGTACGTACACTGTACGTACCTATTTACAACGTTGCACGCGCACACACACACACACACACACACTGTTGTTCATGCATGCGTTACACGTATCATATGTTAGAAAGCAAATCGACATCCATGACTTGACTTTAAGGCTTCTTTGTGTCTGAGCAGTATGAAATTCTGCCAGGATAAGCGCGTCTTCACATCCGCAAGGTCTCCTGGCCGTCGACGACGCTCGCAGCGCTTGTACACGCGGACACAGCACACGTAAATGGCGATCACCGGAAAGTAGTGACAGTTGGCGGCGATTCGAATTTCGCATATTTCTCGGCGGCCATTTAAACTCAATTTTGCTCCGTTGGTTGGGTCCGACCAAATTAGACGGTCCTCGGCGAATTTCGTGCCAGCGCAGCCATTGCTTTCAATGTGGCACCCAGCAACCGTTGGAGGACGGACGATGAAGACACCAATGTAACCTTGTTGCAAGTTTATCTCCACTCCCGAGCTCCACATGCTGAACAAGTGTCTGGATCCGTCTGTTGCACCCTCCTGATCTCCCTCTCCTTGCCCGTCTTCCGCCGCCGCCGGCGGGCTGTCAAAAATAGACCAAGCTCGTTTGGTAGCGACGCGTGCCTCTCCATTCTGCCTCTCTCCACTTGGCGAAAATTCTTTTTTTTTTTTTTTTGGTGGAAAAAATGAGGCACGACAGGGTGACACCGACAAATTATATACAGCTCCTTTGGTATCCTTGTCCCTCGCTCGCATCCTGTACACGGACTGAGCCGCGAGCCAAGTTTGCTCCCTCCGGGCCGGTGAGTGAGCTATCTGGATGTCACCCTGTAGCAATGTTTCACCGGTCCATCTTTTCCCTCCACCCTGTTGCAGCACCCCGCGATCGTTTTGGACAGCCTTCTCCCCAGGACACTCATCCTCCCTCCCCGCGTTAGTGAGTGAGCCACCAGACTCCAAACGAAGAACAGAAGCTCGAACTGCTGTTGAAAGAAGAATTCTCTCCTCTCTCTCCCGTCTCAATACTTCTTCATGTCAAAACTTCTGCCTCTCCATCGGAAGACATTATTCAAGGCCATGTCAGCGAAAAAAAAAATAGGCGAAACAAAAGTCACCGGGAGCGAATCCCACACCGGACAGAGACATTTTCTCTGTCCAGAAGTGGCAACTCTGATGTCCGTTTCCAAAAAGAAGTCGGGGCTCAGCCGGGATTCGAACCCGGGACCTCGCGCACCCGAAGCGCGAATCATACCCCTAGACCACTGAGCCAAGTAGTGAGCGAGCAATTGGATCTTCTGCTCTTTTGTCTCTCCGGGACGATCTTGCTATGCAAAGCGTATACTTTTTTCTATATTCACTCCTCGGGCCGGATTATAGAAGCTATTAAAGCATAAAGAGAGGCTTTAGAGCAACGTCCCGAGAAGCGTGTGAAGTTTTTGTTCTATCCTCCAAGGCTCGCAGGCGTTTTGTAACTGGATCTTGTGCTTGCTGTTGCGGTCTCTTTTCTCGGGAGAAAAACCAAGGAAGCATCTCGATTTTCAGACGTGAGAAAAAAACTAAAAAAAAGGGGTGCGAGGGCGGAGGAGACTTTTTGTTTGACACGATGTCCGACTAATCCTGACGTCAAGGCTGCCTCGGCCAGACAGACAGAGGAAAAATTAGAAAATTCCATCGAGGAGAAAACACAAATTAAGTTTCCTTTCGCCTTGGTGTGCAGTAAGAGGATCCCCTCCGGGCGGCAGATGGCCGATGGGAGAATTCGCCCGGGTTGCTACTACTAAGTACTTGGTAGGAAAAAAACACAAGAGAAGAGTAGGAGGAGAAAGAATTATTGCCCAGCTTAAAGACACATGGCTTGGCTTGGTCGAGGGAGCCACAAATAATGTGCAATGATTCCTGGGGGTCCGCCTCAGACGCCTCCTGTCACGTGCGGCCGGTGTGGACGCCCCACGACGGGCACATCAACGCATCCACGTCCTTCTCCCTGGTCGGAGCCGGGCCGGACAGCGGACTTCTTCTTTGAGCCTCACACGATGTCGCTACACAGGTGAAAGAGGTCGTGCGAGAGACTCACTCACTCACTCACTCGTTTGGCGCGTGCGTGTGGCAAAAAAAATTGTTGAAAGTTTGAATTTCCTGTGTGCCAAAGAATTTTCGGGGGAAAAAAAGGGAAAAAGTGAGCCACCAATGATTTCCATTAGCCTGACAGTAATTGCCTGCATGGATGGGCGTAAGCTGAAAGCCTTTCAGCCCAATTATCCACATGAACAACAGTTATTTGGCAGATTTAGTCGGGCAGGAATGTCGGGCTCGTGTGGACGGACGTCAGCTCAGCTCGTGTGTCCTGATAGACGTATGATTACGCACCAAATGTGCAGTCCAGCAAGTCGCAGTCTTCGTCCAGAGCTTCTTCTTGGTCCTCCACTGCCTGTGAGATGTTGCTCACCCATAAATAGTCGGATCTTCTTAGCAGAATGTTGCTGCATTTCTTTGCCCTCCTTTCATACAGATTTCACGCTGCAACGACCGGCGATAATCCCAGTTTTATTTTCGATCGAAGCGTCCATTCTATTGAGGCTTGCGCACCATTGCTCTGATCAAAAGATCGCTTAACACTTTGACGACAGGGCTGAAAAGAAGACAGATTTAGGCTTTTGCCGCTCTGCCCCCTTCACCCAAATGTGTTTAATGTCCTTTTTGTATGTTAACAAATTATGAAGACGACTTTTTCCAATTAAACAGGCCGTCCTTCGGAAAGAACGGGGCAAAAAAGGCTGCGAGGGTGTACAAAAAAGGACGTCGTTGACAGCAGGGATGACAAAAAGGGGGGGGGGTGAGGGAGGCTCGATAGGCCCTGTCCAGGCATTATCGATGGACACGTGTTAACAGGCAAAAAAGAGGAAGAACTGATCGATCTTAAGGAATTTCGCGAATCTGGCACTGCTGAAGCTTCGCTCTTATGTCCGGGGCTTGAACACCAATTAAACTTTCATGCCTGCCCTTTTCTCCTTCCCCCTTTTTTGTTTCTTTGACCCTTTGACGGATGTCGTCTGTTTACAGCGAAGCCAGCAAATGTCCATACGGGCGCAGCAGCGGGGTAGACGAAGGTCTCCCCCTCACCCCCCACCCCACCCCGGTCCTCCTAGACCGCAAGACCACGCGAGGTGGCGACGGGCAGGAAAAACCAAACACGCTTTTGCTTAATTTTGAAGCTATTCAGGTCATTTCCGCCCTGCTGTCTCTCTTCTGCTCTCTTTGGACGCTCCTCTCTTTTCACATGTGTGCTCCCTTTGAAAAGAGTGGAGAAGAGGAGCTGTAAAAAAAAACCAGCCAGTCATGTATGTACTACGTAACAGGATTCAACAACAAACCCTTTTGGCTTAAGCTTGGGAGGAGAAGCGCCAATTGGTTCGAAAAGACTGATTCGAAATCGATTCAAGCCCGAATGTTATATGGGAAGGTGACACGTACAAAAGGCTTGGCTGACTATCTTGATCTTTTTTTTTTGAGGAGTCTTAAAGGCTTCTCCTCCCCTCCACCCAATTCTTCTTTTATTTGCATTATGCTGCGTGGGGTCAGATGACAACAGGGTCCACCCCATTTTTAGGTACGTATCAGGAGCAAGTTGGGTGACAGAAGAGAGGGGGAGGAGAGACGCCGTCTTCTTCGTGCGTCCCAAGTCCGCCTGAGGAAGAAAGTTACCTCCTTGCAAGTGTTAAAGAAAAGTCCTCTAAGGACTCACTGTGTGCTTGGAGCTGTGAGTTCTGTCCCTGCCACAAGGAGCTCGGGTCAGACAGGTCTGGTACAGTTGCACAAGTCATGTGCGCTGGTGAGATGAATGGAAAGTAGACACGAAGCTTGTTTCTTTGCTGTTTCGTTGTGTCTGGACAGTCTCTTTTTGGAGCCAATCAAGGCAGGAACTCACTTGTCATTATCCCTACTGTTCTGCACCTATGTACGGACTGTGCATATCGCGCGCAGTAACCCACCATGGAGCTGTCAGCGAAATGAAACACTACAAAGAAAGAGAGCCCGAGGAAGCAGTGAATGCATGCGTGGGTCTCTTTTCTTTCTATTCTTAAGCAGCACACGTCAGGGGTTTCTTTTTTTTGGGGTGGGGGGGTAAGTGCAGACTACGTAGGTAAGCACGCGCACTCCCTAAGGCGGCGTCACCCCCATTCTGAGTGAGTGAGTGAGGTGGTTTCTTCTCTTCCTCTTCCTGTCACAGTGTTTTGCATGATACTGGGAGCAAATGACGCGTGCATGTGCAGAGCTTGGTCTTGGCGCTCTTTTTCTCCGCGTCCTTCTTTGTGCAGGCAAAGAAAAGATCTGATTGAGAGGGCTAAATACGTCTGCTTTCTTTTTTTCTCTCTTCTTCTTCATTCAGGCAGGTCTGAGGGCTGAGAGAGAGACCTACAATTAAGCTGTCCTGAGCGCTGTCGGTCGCAATGCACGCACTGCACACATATCAAGCACTGCCGAGCAAGTCTTGCTCGGGGTGAGCCAATTCTTGGGATCGGATCGTGCGAGTGCGTTCAGGACGACGCTGACTCAAGCTCATGTGCTCCAGACTCCACCGGATCTCTAGAGACAGTTGTGTCAAAAAATTTGGTCAAATCCCCGTTATGTCGGACAGTTGAAAATTCCCACTCGCTCGACACTTGCTCCTGTCTCATCCATCGTGCGTGCCGCTTGGAAAATATTCGTGCTCAAAATCCCCCCCCCTCCCGAAAGCGTTTTAACTTCGTTATCCCCCCACCACATGTGAGTTCGTTGGCAAAAATGGCTTCACGCTCTTCTCCAGAAAGAGCTCAGCAGACCGGATGTCTTCTCCCCGCGAGCGCACGAACGCGACTGACGTGGAGAAGAAGTAGAAGCAGTGAAAAGAAAGAAACTGGAGAGGAATTTAATCAGATCATGCCGAATCAGAGCGAACAACACGTGCAAAGAATCTACGCGAATCGGCGTCGCTTGAAGGAGCAGCGGAGCCAGAAAAGTAGTGGCAGTCTGAGTCGCAAAAAAACTGCTCCGTGGCAGGAAATGCGTGCAGAATTTACGCGAAAAAAGAAATGCGCACGTGGTGTGCGCAGCGCATTAACACAGAATTGTGGGTGTTGGGGGGGGGCGGGGGGCACTTATATATGCATACATACGCACGTATGAGCGAGAAGCTGGGAACATTTGGCTTCGACGACTACAACTGTACAGAGTGCACACACGTACGTGCAGTACTAGTTCTGTCCTTCTCATTCTTTCCCGAGGTCATAAACCTGTCCAAGTCGTCGGCTACTGTGCCGTACGCACTCCTCCGGCTGCCAAAGAGGTCTGTGGCCAAAATTCGGAGAGATTATTGCTCAGCCTTAAAAGAAGTTTCCTTCCCCATTATAAAAAGAACCAATATTTGCCCCTGACCGATGCCTCCGTCGTTTTAAAGATCTGTAAAGTCTACGAAGAAGAAGAAGACGCGCGGTTTTACGGCCCAATACCCCCAGCTTTCCACTTTTGAGTAAACATGGAGCATTCTTTGCTAGCAGACCATTTAATGTTTAAAGATCAGACGTAGACAGGGAGCGTCTATAGTGAAATATTATAAACAGTTTACGGCCTTAAAGCAGCAGTCGCAGATATACACAGACCACCAACACCAGAAATCCATTGCTCAGACACATCTGTCCGTGAAGGTCGTTGTTTCCCGCTAAAAGGACCTGCGGACCTCGCAGAAGTTGGACTTAACATGGACTTGGTAAGAATAAAGAGAAAATTACGGAAATTGCAGTCAGGACGGAGGAGGCCGAGACAGTTAAATATCTCGAAGAATCTCCAGAGCTTTTTTTTTTAACTTCCAGAACCCCCCCCGCTCCCTTCTCGTTTCGTCTTCACGCCTCGCTGAAGGAAGACGAGAAGAAACATCGTCCACAAGAAGTAGCTGTTGCTCTGTTTTACTGACTTGAGTAGAGAAAAATGTCATGGCACATGACTCTGCTAATGCCAGGCCCTCAGAGGGGGGTAAATGTTGAAGGAAATCAGTGCTGGGAGCGCGCAATAAACACAAGTTTTTCCTCTTTTGGGGGGATTTTTTGGCCAAGATTTGTGTTAGTGAGACATCAAATCACCTGACTGACAGGCTAAATTACTGCGAGTCATTTCTTTGTAGGACAAACCCGCCTCTTTGCTGTAGGTCGTCGTTTTCCGTTTTGGCAGTTATAATTTTTTTTCCGACTGCCCCTGGCTAAAATCGTACCCGCTCCATGCCTCTCGCTCTATCTATCTCCTGGCAGAAGATCAACAAGTGCAATTGGGCTTTTCCACCGCTTCCTCCCACCATCGTGTGTGCCGCAAACAACGCTCGGGGCCACCGAACACAATTGGTGGGCCACACGACGCTCCCTGCCTCCTTCAGAGGAAACGCAACATGTAATCAAGAGCTTGAATTTGAGGCTTCTCCGGACTGTCATTGATGAATGAGGAATCACTGGATTACACGCGACGAACAGTGAAAAGAAATGAAGGACCGGACATCTGATTTCGACAGCTTCCAAGCATCTCTGACGATTCTCCTAACTGAATCCTTTACATCTTGTTACGCACGTTAGACGTTCACTGCGTACAGTCTGTACCAATGTCACGTGCAGTGCGTTAGATGGCTTTGACGACCACTGCAGAGCACTTGTTATTTCGAACAACAACAAAAAAAAAACAATAGTAAATGGTTGGAGGGCAGACACAAGATCAACTGAGGCATGTCGAAGTGTTCATGATATGAATGCGGGAACATCTTGGAAAAAGTTCACACACTTTAGTACGGCAGGTGCGTTGTTGTTGTTGTTACTGGTGCTTCTGCTGCTGCGCATGATGCTCGTGGACACAGCCATCATTGGTCGTGATGGAGGTGGAGGAGGATGTAGCACCGGTGGAAAAAAAAGTGTCTTTCCAAGAAGGCTTTAACTACTACCCCCAGACCTCTTTGCATTTACTGTGGAAGAGATTTTCTTGTCTTTTCGCCGCAGGAGTCATCATCACTATACCCACTCTTGTACGTATTATAGCCCCTTCCCTCCTCTTAGAAATCGGCAAATCTTAGAGCGATAAAGAGATTTTCCGCATAATAGGGACTTCGGCACAAGATAAGGAAGAGGGATTCCGCAACCACCACCTTGCATACTGTAACAATTTGGCGCATTTCGGTCCAGAACACCACAGGGGGAGAGGGAAAAAAAAGGAGATCTACTAGGGGTTGTTCTGTGTCTGGACCACTCATCACAGCACCTGCCAGATCCCTGTCTCTATCTCTGACCTACGCACTGCAACATGTATACGTGTATAGTAACGCGGAAAGAGAATTCCCAGTAAACAAGGTCAGCCCAGGGAGATAACATGTGATATGGGACGCAGTGTAGAAAAACTCAGCGAACACGTCGAGGCAAACTTTTGCCAGGGAGCCCTCCCAAGTGTCGGGGAGGTAGAGAGAATGAAGAAAAAAAAGCGGTTCCTTGTGTGGGCTGAAGAAAAAAAAAAAGGTTCAGCATTGGTTTGAATTTCCTCCCCAAAATCGTTTGAAAAGAGCGCACAATTCCCCAAAACTCGACTTCTTTCATTCGTCCAATCGATGAAAGGACAATAATGTCATGGTTTCTTTCACCCCTTTTCTTACGTCGAGGTGAAAAGGGAGAAGAAAGTACAAACACACAAAAGAAAATCGAGAGCTCAGATTCGTCTAATGAGTTCACCAGGTTGAAAAAAAAAAAAGAAAAATTTCACGCGGAGAACTTTTTCTCTCCCTCGGCTGAATTTAGCGCCCCCAATGTCTCAGCCAGCGCATGCGCGATGATTTGAATGGAAGCGGAAAATTGTCTCAAGTGAAACCGCAGAAAATCCTTCTCTTTTCGGCACGCGCAATAAATTCCTCCCAGCGCCGCTCGCTAGCAAACATTTCAGCTCTGTTGCGTGCAGAATTAGCGGAGATTTCTTGTGGATTTTCTTCCGCTCTCTGGTCTGGAGAGAGAGAGAAATGCTCTCCGGGTGTTCCACATGTACATCATGGCGCCAGTCAGTGTTCATCGTCACTGCCTCCGGTCCTCCCGGCCCAGGTCCAGTTCCGGCGCTAACTTGACCCGGTGAAGAGAGCCCATTGATCCGACCCGGTGGATTCAGCTGTGATTCATGACCTCTGCCAAGCTGTCTTCCCTACGAATCAAGGAGAGGCCCATAACGGTGCTCAAGTCGAGGGTGGAGGAATCAATTTCGGCGGCGTCGCACACTATTTCTGTCTGGTTCGTGACGGTGGTCACGAACCGCAGCCGGATTGCACTTACCTGCCATTTTTTTTCCTTTTTTGGGGGCAGATTTTTTTGAATTCTCTCGCTTCCTCTCTCTCTCTCTCTCCATGCTTGAGTGGCCCCTAATGATGTCGCCGGTGATGGCTGCAACATCGACGACGCTTCTGAAAAGTGCGACAAAACAGAGCGAGGAGGAACGCGTGCCAGTCAAGAAAAAGCGCAGGGGGAAGAGATCCTTCCCGAATGGTATGTGCGCAGTGTGCACGTTGCGGCGGAACATGAGGCTGGCGAACACGCAAAGTGTGCTGAGCAACAGGTAGCGTGGATGGGTGGACAGGGTTGCCACCCCATCCTTGGGCAGGCATCTGTGTCTAGCACAGTATGAGCCGTGTAGACAGGTTGAGGGCAGACAAATCAGGACAAATGACAGAAACGTCCACCGATATCTCGAAGACTTATTAAATCTCTCTCGCTCTCCACTGTAAGCAGGCACGTGCTGTTTGCTCCCTACCCTATTCAAAGGATTCCAGATCGAGTTGATTATATCAGACGTTGGCATCTGAAAATCTAAGGGGAAGGGAGGCAAAAAAAAAAAAGAGAACGTTATATTTCTCCCTTTTTTTCTGGTCCTTTGAAATCTGATACCAATATCGGGGACGGCGGCCTTGTGTCAAGCTGCAGGCGTTATGCGTACAAAGCAACAAGCTTGAAGTGGTGAGGTCAAGTAGGGACTCCTGAGTTTTGGAACTTGAACGTACGTTCGTCTACACAACGTTTGGATGTTCCTTCTTTGTAGGCCAAAGTCTGCAGCAAGGAAGTCGAGTCAATCCTATGCAAATTGTCTGTTGCACACAACTCTTGTCGGAGAGTTGGTTTCATGCGGATGGCGCAAGGAAGCTCCATAGAACACCACAGCAATATTTTTAAGAGCAGCTTTGTAACTGCTACACCGTTTTTTTCTCATGTGGCTGTGACCCGTTGGTGTTTTCAAAAGGGTACTTTTTTCTACAAATGTAATACTTGTACGTACATACTGGAAGACCTTCCTCAGCCCAGAAAAAAAGTCCTGAAGCCTAAGCTCAATGTCTCTTTGTCCCTGTGGACAAAACAGTTGGTCACTTCAGGACTCAGCCTTTCTCAACACCTCCGAGCAGAAACAACGTCATTGTTCTATTCCTGAGAGAGCTTGACCTAGACTGTGAGCGGGCCCCAGTGCAACAGCAGTATCAAGTATGAGAGTGCGACAGAGTTGACACAATTCTGCTTGGCCAAGTGAACTTTTGACGGAGCCTCCAGGAAACTCTCACTCGCCACGCCTTGGTTGAGATCTTTTGTTTTAGCTCGTTCTCTCTCATTTTTGGACCTCTGTTATCTGTGTGTCTGATCGGCTTTGCTTGTCATCAGATCTTGATGCCTGTCACTCATATTGCCGTAATTAGGGCAAAGGAGGAGGAAAAGGGTTGAGAAGGAGAAAAGGCAATTAAGGCAACGGACTCGTCTGGAGACTCAGACAGATTTAAACTACATGTTGTACTCACTTCAGCTCTGGTCTGGAGCTGCCCTTGGAATATTCATCCACGCGCGAACAGTGAGGAAGGACGACAACTGTGCCGCGGCACATGTGGACGTCCATGCAGTGGACGTGCAGCGGTGAGTGCACTTGGACGCCACCGTGCAGATCAGAGCGACGAGGAGAGCGTCTTCATCTGAATCTAATTTATTTCTGCATACTAGTAAATATACGTCATATAGAAATCTTGAGCACATATATATCAAATTGACAGAAGTGGAGGTTCTCCCTCCCGGCTACTGCCTTCCGAGAGCATTTTCGTCTTCTTTAATGGAAAACTGTCGTAGTATTTTTTTGTCGGAGCTGCATGGAAAATGTCGTCCTGAAGCTTTGTTGTTAAGTCCGGAGAAAAGAAGTAATCTGGCCTCATAAACGACTCCAATCATCGTCATCATCAGTGTCGTCTGTCTGTCTCTTGACAAGCACAAATCCCCATTCTTCTGGCGTGCTCTGGCAGTGGCCGGAGATTAGTACAGAGAGAGAAAGAGGGAGAGAGAGGGTTGGTTGTATGCGATCACGTCTGGAGATGCCTTTAATGGCAAAGGAGGAGCAGCCAGCGCCTTCTTAGTCCATTCAATTTGTCCACGGAAGAATAAGATTCCTTCGAGTCGGACGGCAGCGATATCACGATTTTGTCCTTCTTCCAAGGAGGTTCCTGCAATTAGAGGGAAAAATGGTCCGATTAGCGCAAACAGATCAACAATTGTTCAGCCGATTAATGACCTCCCAGGCTTAATTGCTCGGCAGCGACACCCACATGTGGACGCCCAGGTTAATTTGTCTCAGTCGCTTGATATAACCATATCTGGAGGCTTCAAGCGCAGGGGGGGAAACAAAAATTACTATCTCTCAGAGAGAGAAAGGCAGGATGAACAGTTTGTCTGGGCGTCGCTGCTTCCGTTGATGGCGGTGGACGACGGTTCGCCTACCAGGGGAAGCCACTACTACTGCAACTTTAATACAGGTTGCCTCCAGTAAGCAGCGAGGTGAGCCCATCAGATCAAAAGAGCGGAACCTTGGTGGTGGCCGCCAGCAGGAGCTCCACGCTCCAGTGCACATCTACGTTCGAGGGTGGAAGAAGACGGACGGAGAGAAGGGAAAAAAAACACAGAAGAGCCAAGTGCAGTAATGCCTTTTACCCGGGCGGCCGGAGCAATACAGCTTTTATGGAGGAAAGCCGGGTCCATAAAGTTTACGAACTGCTGTTTTTCGAATCATGAGCATTACTAAGTGCGTAGTTAGTTATGTGCTACACGGTTTAGCCTTTTGGCTCTCCCGTTGACCTCTATCGTGTCCCATGTTGTGGCAACACTTTTTCTTTCGTTGGAAAAAAAGGAAGAGTGACACACACAAAATGAAGGAGAATAAGTTCAATTGCCTCTGCTGCTGCTCTCTCCTATTGTCCATCTAATTATTGCCTTTCATCTTCTCTCTCACACACACATACACACACCCAGACAGACAGACATTTTTCCTCACCTACATTTGTATGTATGTCCCTCCTTCATTGTTGGTCTTGCCAGTTGACGATAGTGTCCAGGAGCTCATCCTCCTCGGAGTTGTCGTAGTAGCTGGACGGTATGTGGTGTGTGGGGAATGATGGCATGAGTCCCGACGGCGGTGCGATGTTGTTGAATCTGTTGTTGGCGGCCCCCACCAGGTAGCTGGAGCTGTCGGTGGTCGACGAGTACATGCTGGGAGAGGAGGGCGAGGCGCCGCCGCTGTTGCTACTGGCGGCGTCACCCTGATGGTGGTGGTAGCCGCCTATCAGCTGAGGAGCGGCCGAGTAGTAGCTCGTCGTCTCGTAACCGCTTTCATGTCCTGGCTGCTGTTGCTGCACGCCCATGGAAAAATGGTTGCCTCCGCCGGGAACCATCCCGGAGAAGTCAGTGGGCGTATTCGGTGTCCGGGGCGTTAAGGGAGCAGAGTACACTTGATCAGGAGGCGTGTACTGGGAGTGTACGTTGCTGTTGTTGGCTGGAGGTTGCTGAAGAGGTTGCATAAGACTGAGGGGGACCACAGGCGTGGTGGAGTGCGGAGGACTCACAGAGCAGGAGGACGAGTCCTCATCGTCGGGAGCTGTGTTGTTGGAGACCACGGTGGTAGTCGTATCCTCTTCGTCCGTCTCCTTCTTAAGTCTGCTGGCACCGCCAGATTCTTGTTCCATGAGCATCCTTTGCAAGCTCTGGATGTATTCGACAGCATGCCTGAGTGTCTCCACCTTGGAGAGCTTCTTGTGCTTGGCCGCAGAGGGGATGTGGCTCTTGAGCACGTCGAAGCCTCCGTTCACCTGCTTGACGCGGTTGCGCTCACGAGCGTTGCGCCGCGCCACTTTGGCCGGCTGAGGCGGCGGGATGGCGTATCCCAGAGTGGGGTGGAACGCCAGCTTGCGCTTACCGCGGCCGGCGTTGGTGCTTGAGGTGACGGCGTCGGCCGCGTTGACTCCGTTGGTGGCGTTTCTGAGTGCGTCACCTGCACCGGGCTTGGTCATCTTGGGCGCGATGGGCTTCTGAGTCGGGGCGGTGGTAGTTGAATTCGGCGGGACGATCACAGTCAGCGCCGACATCGCGAGGACAAGTTGAGCAAAAGTCTATGTCTACCCAAAGAGTCTGAACTAAAAATCTAACGCTAAACGAAAAAAAAAAAAACAAACGGGAGCTCCGTGGACTCGCGTCTGTCCTCGATGAGTGTCTGTCTGAAACTGACGAGAGGAGAGCGCGAGAGAGAGAAGCAAAACATGGGAGAAAGAAGAAAAAAGTCGCCGCCGACGTCGTCGCAACCACCACCTTCAAGGTGTGTGTTAGGGAGGGCAACAGGGGCAAACAGCAGCAGGCAGCGGTAGCAGCCACGGTAGCCGCGGTGGCTTCGGCGGCTGCTGCGGCGGCTGCACCCGCCAGGCGGTGGCGACGGCGGCGGCGGCGACCGCCAAAACGAGCGTTGCCCCCGTAATACACATTCCCGCCCGGAGGGTGCGCGCGTGCGCGCCGGATTTTGGCACGAGACAAGGCTAGAAAAGAAACGGCGATTGAACTCTTGAACTGCCGACGACGTCGGCTAGAACCAAGGAGAAGGGACGACGTCGCTCGAGCTCGGGCGCGCATGACAGAAAAGTTGCTTTCAACGGCGAATGGCGAGGCGAAACGCCGGTCAGAGCTTTGTTCTCCTTCTCACCCCGCCAACCCTCAAGAACTCATCCTCGGGCGGGTACTGTAATCAACGAGAGGCCCTCCAACTCGATCGTCACTGGCGTTAGTTGCTCTCATGGAGCATTTTTTATACACGTATCTGGGACTTTTTGTCTCTTGTAACAATGGCATGACGAAAAGCGAGAGAGAGAAAAGCTGCTTAACACTGAAACTGACGCCATTTGAATCCCGTCTACTTGCATATTTTTGTTAAAAAAAGAAAGAAGACGAGAAGAGTCTCAAAGTCTCCAGACAGCAAGGGTTTTGGGTTACCAAGAGGAGGTGAAGGACATTCCTGGGAGAGGAATTTGGATAATTGAAAATTTGGCCAATTCTGAAGAGGACACGCACGCACGCTCGCTCGCTCGCACGCGTGCTCACACACACGCGCTCTCACATACACCTATGCTGATCTAATCTCCTCGATCTTCCTCGCATGAGTTTTCCTAGAAATTGTGGAGATGGAAATCAGGAGAGAAATAGAATATCTGGTCCGCAAAAGATGTGTGACGGTGAGAAGCAACTGAAGTGCCATTGTGTCTCCCGCCGTCCATGTGCCAAGTGCTGGAGTAGCAAACAAGTGACTGTCATAACTGAGGGAGTCAGTGCAGCGTCTGTTCACCCTCTCCTCATCTGCTTCTCAGGGATCTTTCAGCATCCCCGGAAGAATTTTTTTTCTGCTTCTTTCTCGCTGAAAGCAAAATCTCAGATCGTCTTCGGATCTGCTATCGCGAACCAAAATCTCCTCTGGCCTGGTTAAAAACGTGGAAATGCCATTCCGCTTCGATGGCCGCTCACAAGGCTTCTTTTCTGACATTTTATGCGTCTTCCACTTATTACACGTCCGTCCAATAATAACGTAACTACACAGCGGGACTCTATCCTGACTCATAAGGCCCTCGCAGTCGGTCCGTCTTAATTTAGTAGTCCGTCAATCGCTTGACAGGAGGCATTTACTCACAGAGAGGCATTTTTCGTCAGATGAAAGAAATCGCGAAGGCATCCTGTGGAGGAGGCCGAGATTGAGCTTGATGAGGAAAGAATGCAAATCGCTTGGATTCCTGACGACGATGGCGAGGGCAAAAAGAGGGGATAATGAGCCTGCAGGGGTAATCATGGCCAGAAATATCGCCGTGACAGGGACAGTAAAAGAACTTGATATCGAGGAATTATTATTGATTGGGAGATTCTGAACAGAGGGGCCCAAAAAGCAAGCAACGACGAATAGAAACCCGAAATGGTTTCATCAATTCTGATTAGGAGGCGAAATGTGACAGAATAGTATTGGGAAGAGATAGAATTTCAGATTAGCGCGAAGGAGTTAGGAAATCTGTCATGGGTATGCCGTTGGAATGCCGACGAAAAACAGGTCCCCTCGACCATGGATGTGGGGGCCCCAGCAGAGTCAAAAAGGCTCCAATTTCGATAACCGATAAAAACATGTCAACTCTTTTCTATCCTCTTTACGGAAAAAAAACCGATAGATTTCAGGGTTAAACAAGGGGATCACAGGGTGGAAACAAACGCGCCCAAAACTGTGCGTAAGTTCTGTCGAGTCCATGAAAATCGTTTTCCATCTCGTTGTCCATCTGACAGAGGCACCTGAAGGATTGTTATCGCCTCCATATGATTAATATTCGGAATGAGGGGGGGGCCCTGGCTGATAATCGAAGAAGCACCTGTATCGATCTGACTTTTTCCGGCCAAGGTTGACTCGAGGCAGCGAGAGATAGAGTGGATAAAGAAATCTGGGACTCCTTCATTTCATCTCACTCCTCCTACCCTTGATGTTCCTTCCTGCTTTTGCATGCTACATTGCCTCAGGTGAACAGTGGAGGTGGAAAGTTTTCGTAGGGCTTGAACGCAGCTACTCTCAGCACCGTAGAAGTTGTGAAGTCCAACCAGCAAAAGTCCAAAGACTTCGAGGGTCAAAAATTTTCTTCGTACACAGCTTCTCCTGAAGCTCACTAGTGTTTCTGTACGTTTTAGCAGTAGACCTGGGGAGAAGTGCAGTGGTCGAACTGTGCATTTTCACCAGCACATTTCCGTTTATTGTATGAAGTAAAAAGACAGTGCTGGGACTCATAAAGAAATAGAACATGGCGATTCCAGTCACTTTTTCCCAACTGCAGTTCTTTGCTCCACGTATGAAAGGCCTCAAATGTATGTAGTACACACGTACGTACTTGCAGGCCCTGCAGAAAAGTGAATCTCGTCAACGAACTTTTCGGCTACCGCAGAGCAGGTGTCTCTGTTCTCTTTCAGCGTCTCCCTCGCAAACAGGCTCTACGTTGTCATAGTCGTCGTCGTCGTCGTCGTCGTCGTCGTCGTCGTCGTCGTCGTCATAGCGCATGCCTGCATCTTCATTATTTGCGGCCACATATCGATATAATGGATCCCCCCTCCCCTCCCTCCTGGGTCCCCCCCCCATGCACCCGGGAGCTGCAGGAACAACAACAACAAAAAAGTCGTATCGATTCTTTATCATCTCCCTGTTTTTTGTTTGTCTCTCAGTGGGAGGAATGCCCAGGGGTCTGACTGAGGCCATAGGCACATTATTAGGCAGGCCTTTTGCAACAACAAAGAGAGAGATGAAAGAAAGAAAAATGAGAGATCCTAGACGTGATGAATGGCATCGGCCTAGAGGCAGGCAGGCAGGCAGGCAGCAGGGTCAAATCCGTAGCAAAATAATCATCGAATCTTCAGACCAAATTATGTGCTTGGGAGATGGAGAAGGGCGATTACTAGAGAGCGAAAATTAGTCCGAGGTCTCGGCGGAGAAGGAAATAAGCCATCTGCATAAGACTACGTGTCTGCGAGACGTCGTTTAAGAAGTTTTCCCCGATGGTGAAGTCGGCTCTACACTTGGACATCCCATTGGCACCGTTAATCTGCCCCTTGCTTCTTTATTAAGTGGCTCCTCCACAGATTCTCATTTGGAGCCATTCTGATATCTGATCCCGTCACAAACTGCATCTCCTGAAGAGCAAAAAAAAAATACGCATGATATAGTAGAGCGAAAAGACAATCAGAGTTGATATCACCGCTTAATTAGACTCGTTTGTGCATATCTTATGAGTCTCTTAGTTTTTTTCTTGGCTCTCTCTTGAGCAAACGCCATCTCCTGTGACAGGTCAGCATCTATCAGTGAGAAACCGCATGCGAAATGATGTCGGTTGGGAAGCAGAACATCTTCATCATTGGACAGAGCAGCTCCCTTTTTTTGCATCGGTCCAATTTGCTCTGGGGCTCTTTTATTCTCTTTTTTTCCCCTTCTCGTACAAAAAGACACGACATTCCTGCAATTCTCGCTCCTCCTACTCTTTTTGCCGTTTTTTCTGCTCTTGCTCTGCCTTCTAAGGACAGAGTCTCTCTGCATGTATAGGCACAAGGGCACGTGAGACTTTGCTCAGGCGATTTTTATGGTCTCCTCTCCGCCCAGAACTGACTGGCGGCCGAGATGTGACTACTCCTGGAGCTAATGGGTGACTGAGAGGTTGGGCGGGCGGGCGGACGTGGACCAAGTAATGGGATCCCATTTCGGATCGATTAGCATAATTGCCAATTTGGCGGGCGGGAGCAGCAAGGAGAGCAGCAAACCTTTGAAAAGTCGCCGCCAGCCATCATATGGATGGAGGGGAAGGGAAAGGACAGAGCATTTTTTGGGGAGGAGAAGCTCAAGCCTGCCATTGACTATCTTTGGGGGGGGGGGATACATACCTGTATTGCCTGTGCCGACTTGATCGTTCATGGTGTTGTTGTCCATGGCATTTGCGGCGTGTTCGTTTGACCGACATCGATAGAAGGAGTCGGGGAAAAAAAATACATATTTGTCGGGCTGACATTCTCAGCTTTCATTTCCTTTCCTCATTCTCCGTACATATGAACAGTATGTGTACGTACGTGTGTATTGTACGTATATTCTCGAGGGTCAGATGAGGGACGGCTGTTCGATCCCGGGCAAAGGAGGAGAGCTCAAAAGCTTTTTTTCTCACGTCCTTGGAAAATTAACCACGCGAGCCCAGGCAAATGCAGAGAGAGATGAATTGTTTAGCTTTGAAGCAGTTGGAGGCGCCGTTATTGTTGAGACAGCTTCATCCATCCTGAAAGAGGCGAAGAGATGAAGAAGAAAAATGTCTCCAATTCCACTTTAATATTTCTGCGCGCGCGTGCGCACGTGTGAGTCGGCGTTGGTGTCCGAAAAGCCAATGAAGCATGCCAAGAAACACACGTGCTGCTGTGGTCAGAAATTATAATTGACTCTCCGGGTCTCTCGGGGGGTGAAGCCGAAAAGACACGCTTCTCGGGTTTCAGCCGGAGTAAATAGGTTTGTAGAGCAAAAGGGTTTCACGTACCCCAAAACCGCTTTTTTGAGGTTTCAAACGGAGACCCTAAAAGTTCATGTGTGACTGTCTATACACATGTATGAGTGTGCGTGCTGGCGTGCGGACCGCAAAACCCCACAAAGGGCCACAAGATGGGCTTCCTCTTCATCTTTTTCCACTGTTGATTCGTAATTTCCAACAACAGTGACGTTCCAAATTCGTTTTGGAATGTGCCCTTAATAGCACACAATGAGGCAGCCAGAGATGCACTTAAGATTTTTACCTCGCATCGTATCCTTTTCTCTGACTGACCCAGAAAAGAAAGGGAACAAAGTGAATGAATCAGTGCGCGAGAAGAAGTGGAATGTTAAAACCAGACGCATTCCTAAAAATTAAGCCCCGACGTGTACGTAGTAGCGACGTACACAGTATGTGCGCCGTTCTTTACTTGTCCAAGGAGAGGGACCTCCCAGAAAGGTGGATTTTTTTGACATCACTTCTTCCATTTCCCTTTAAAGAGCCTTTCAGGGATTGATGGCTGAATGGGTGATGTGTCTGTCTGCTGGACTCTCCCAAAAACCCCATTGTCGTCGTCTGTTGTTGAAAACCCCGCGGCAAAATTTGGCGATCGCTCTGGCACACACAAATTTCTGCAACACCTGCACTCACCCCGGGTTCCGCGTACGTAGGGAGTAGGAAGGAGAGGAGGATTATGCATGCCAAGTTTGCTTTGCTGTTTTCTGGAGAAAAAAAAAGGGCTGAATCACTGTCCCAGATAAGTCTTCATCAGGATGGTAGTCTACAATTTACACACGTAATTCAATCCCATAAACTTTATTTCTCTGTGCACACCAATAAATCCATCTAGGGGCTTTTTAACTGCTCTCTTTTTCCCTGAAAAGTCTTTTACAGACTTTTCTTTCCTTCATTGACGCTTTGTTTGCATCCTGAAGCACAGGGTCCAAGAAAGGAAGATAAATCTCCCTCCCCGCAAGCAACCGACACAATTTTGGCCCGGGCAGGGAAATTTTCGCCTCCTTTCAATGAAGACCATCAAAGTCTGGCACGCACTCACAAATGCGAAGTCTTGTCCACTTTTTACCTGCTCTCTGACCTCTTTAAATACCAACCAAAAGAGTGGATGCTCACATTCTCTTGACCGTGGCAGCCACTGCAGACACACACACGCTCGCGCGCACACACGCACACACACACACACACACACAAGCCAGGAAGGAACGCTCAGGAATTACTCTTACTTCCCTGTGGGGAATCCAAGACGATTGTCCCAATGATGAATTTCATTCTCTCTTGTTAAGGTCTGAAATCACAGCGGGGCTGAGAAGCTCCAAGAGCACGTAGGTACAGTAAGTAGTAGGACTGCATAGTGGGGGTGCTATCATACCCGGACAAAACACTCACCACTGAGAAGCAGGAATGTTAAGCTGCCTCTTGTTTGAATGCGTCTACATCCGAGGTTACACGTATGTGTACAGCACGTCGTCATCTTCATCATAAGTGCCACATTTTTTTTCTCTCGCTTTAAGGCTCTCTTTCTCTCTCTCTTGAAGATCCCAGCACTTTTAAGCACTTTTCTTCAGTGAGTTTATTAAGTGGATCGCATTGGAAGTGACAGTCCAACAGCTCGAGTGTAAAGGATCAAGCAGCAACAAAGATTTCATTCAAGCTCCAAAGCGCGTGCTTCCATTCAAATGCCGTCACTACATCCAACACCGTAAGCTGATGCTTGTCAACAAGCTCCATTAAAGCCAAGAACGTAAGATCTTCCTGGAGAAGCACAAGTCTGCCTGCTTCTTTCACATTTTTTAGGGACAAAAAGAAATTAAGATTGATTGACAACTCATTTTGGGAGGAAAATGTGCAAAAATTTTAGCAAATGGCTGCTGGAGGGGGAGGGAAGAAACAAAGAGAGATGTGAAATAATAGCCTGCCCAACAAGGTTGCACGAACATTAAAAAAAAGTGCACATGGGTGGGGTGAGAAGCAAAGCTCCATTTACATATTCGCACAACGACAACCATGAAATGAGGAAAATTCCTTCTTCTTCTTCTTCTTCTTCTCTGGCATTCTTTTCTTTCCGCCTGCCACAGATGACTTGATCGTATGTGCAAGTGGTTTGTCACAGACTTGTTTACTTCTTCCACAGCATCGCTTTGCGGTCTGGAGGATTAAGACACAACAATGGCGTGCATAGCCTGGGTTACGCGTACGTTCTGGAGGTGTTCATTACTACTACTGCTCTGTGTGACTGACTGGATTGGCTTTGACAGCATTCCTTGGAAGCATCAGAGCTTCTCAGCTTTGGCTTTTGTGTAGAAGAAGATTGCTTTCTGTACGTACACGCGGGTCAAGTGTTGTTGCGTGAAATTCCCCAAGCAAATCCTCTTTCTCTCTCGGGGCTTTTTTTTCCAAGGTCGCACACGCGAACTTCAGTCCGGCGCCAAAATTTTCGTGTGTAGCTTGACAGTTTTATGAATTGTGGGCGCAAATTACGGTCCTGTTCTCGCCCGGAATGTCTTTATTGGCCTTGTCCCCGACGACGACGACGACGACGACGACGACGACGACGACGACGACGACGACGACGACGACGACGACCACGGATCTGGACAATCGTGCCTCGGGGTGCAGTCTTAAGCATATCACCGAGGGGTCTGAAATTAGCGGACATGCAGCGGTACACAGAACTGTGCTATATGTACAGCAGGTCATGGCTTTTCAGAGAGCTCCTTAGACTCTAATATATTATTTCTATCCACGACACGGTGCATGGTGGAACCTGAACGTAGAGAGAAAGACACAAACAAGCACCTCGTGACAGATCATGATCAGATGTCCCTCACAACAGAGGCAGAAGATGCCTGCTTGCACGGGAAGAAAATCTGTAAGCTGACGTCAACTTTTTGACATGTTGTGTACTTGGACAGACCCTCATAGTGGTGCCAATCCGCCGATTCACCACACACAGCAACTACTGCAGTCAATTTGCAATACTGTAGTATCCTGATGCTCACTGGGAGGGTTTCTGTTAAAAGAGCCTTCCCTCTTTTACCTGCCCCTCCGGCGAGGAAGGCCTAGAGGCATTTTCTTCTTTTTTTTTGCTCATTTCGGTCAGAAATAAAAGCGGTCAAATGATGATGTTTCCAGGGTCCCTCCATAAGAAGCTCGTGCCATGGCCCATAACAGCCTTAACAGCCACTCTCGTCTATTCAATGGCCCAACACTTAATTATAGTGTTTGACTCATCGCCACTGAGATCCATGGTGCATAAATCCTGCCCAATGCTTAATCCTTGATATAAAAACGTAAGCGAGCTGCGTCTTTCTTTCCTACATCGCAAACGCCTCCCCCACCCGTAAGGTATTGAAGGCAAATATTTGAATACATCTCTGACCCAGCCTGGACTGCAGCAGAGGCAGCAGAATTGGTTAATTTGTCTCCTTTTGTTCCAATTAACAAGGATGGACCCTACTTCATGGGAGGAACAATGGAAAACTCGTTCTCCCGCCAAAAAAATTACCTCGACACCACCACCACCAGTAGCAGGAGGCCCTCGGATTTTGAAAAATGATGATTGCACGCTTCTTAGCAGTTGCTTCCACCCGGGGATCTCTCTCTGGCCCTAACCACCACCCTCCTCGAGCCTTATGGAGGCTTGACATGCATGACGACACAGATCTTTGGGAAAGATGAGGTGGAACGCAACCAGGAAAAGATGGTTTTTCTCAGTTGTACGAAGTGAATGGACCATTAGTTAACAGCATGCTGACACATCGTATCTGCCCTGCATTTTCACCAGGCTCCATGCATGGAGCGCATGAATCAAGCCTTTAGCCCGAAACACACCAAGGCAAAGTTCAGGCGAAACACGTGAAGGAGAAAAAAAACTAGCCTGTTTCCTGTCGAAGCTCACTCCCACCCACGTCTGCAGCAACGTGAGCAAGGAGGCGTACGTCCAGTAGCAGGCCCTGCTGGCGTGCATGCTTGAGTACAAGCGACGCAGTGATTTATCATCGTACAGGTAAAAGAATCTTCTCTGTGAGGAAGAAAAAAAAAAGAGTTGCTGGCGGCTACTAAGGAGCGGCATTCATTCTTCTCTCTGTGGGCGGCTCTAATTTGGCAATTTTATCAAAGTTAATTGGGCGGCCGCCTCAAATACTGGACAGAGGCTCCTTTTTTTAAGGCGCGCATCTTTCGTCCAGTCATCCGCTTTGATTCCGTGATGACGGCGATTCCCCTAAAACGCGCGCGACGAAGAAAGATTGATGGGGAGAGCACAAGACCACAATGGGGTCTCGTTTTTTCGTCTCAAGGTCAACTGCGGTTTTCTCTCCTCTTTTGCGGCTTCTCCTCTTCGTCGATTGATGCATGGCGCATCAATCGTTGGAAGTCGAGTCCGAATCTGCCAAAGAAAAGGTGGATTTCCGTCCAAATATCCTTTTTGGCATGTTTTTCTTTAGCAGTGGTAGAAAAAGAAGCGCTGGTGGTCTGTTGAGTCACCGAATGCACTATTTTGTGCGAGGCTTCCTCATCTGTTTCAGAAGTTCGTCAGAGCCGCCATTGAGTCAATATGAATTTTCAGGTCCCTCTTGGAACTGCGCTGTCCAATTTCTTTGATGAATCACACACTTCTCTCCTCCTCTTCTGCCTTGCATTGAATTATGAATACAAAGCCACCGTCGTCTTCGATGCAATGGGACTGCAGTCTCAGCACCGAGGGTGGAGGGGTGCCAAGTGCCAAAAGATTTCCACCCACTTGGTGCCACTATTTGCTCCAAGTCTACTTGAGGCACGTTTTTTCCACGTCAGACACCAGTCGGTGGCGTGCGACGTCTTCAACGCCAGGTTCGTCTTCAGCCGATAAGTCATGTAGCACCCCTTTTTGCGGCTTTTGCTTTTCGTCGTTTTCGTCCGGGTCATTTATCTCGTGCCATGGATTTAACGAGATTCTTTTGAAAAAAAAAAGTGTCATAGATCTTGCTGCTGCCGCTTGAGCTATGCATGCTGCTACCTACCTCTCCACTGCAAGCCCCCAAAATGTTGTGTGTAGGGGGGAAATTTTGATTTGAGAGGACTCACTCACTCACTGTTCTTGGCCGGGCTTATCAAAATGGCTGTGTAAAGAAGCTTGCTCTACAAGATGTTTAGTAGTCACGCGAGGACGAATCCCCTGTACGCTCCAACGTACGTACAGTCAGCAATTTTTGTTCGGCCTCCACATCTGCAACAACCGAGCATGGGGTGCAACACACACAGGACCGGAGAGAGTCTTCCTATCCCCGGCAGCTGTTGTTTCTTCTCGTCTAAATGGTTCAGTCTGCTAAATGACATCAACACATCATTAAATCGGAGGTTGCTGGTGAGAGTCCGCAGAGTCCTTCCAGCCATCTTCGGCCGTCACATCTCGCGCCTCTGACCATTATCTCGTTTGCATTTTTTCACATCTCTTGTCTGCTGCTGGGTCATTAAACTATTAGTCAAATTGCGGCTTCAAGAATTTCTCCTCCTCCTCGACCCGTCCAAATCTGGAGAGCTGATAAAAGGGGATTTGGGGCTGGACAGATGTTTTTTGTGCTTGGCGATGACGTAGAGAAAGAAGGAGGAAAAGATCGCCCCTAGGAATTTCGCCTTTTATTATTATTGCGTACGCATAGAAGTTGTATAAAAGGAAATCTAGGTCATCGCACCAGGCCTCAGGAGTCCGGTTCGACTTCTTCTTCCACCCGTTTTGATATGCAACTGAGCTGCTGACCCAGTCACTTCGGCTATTTGCTGTGTGACGTACCCGGCCGCCGGCCCGGAGGCATCTGCGTCTATCCCATCTGGCGGAGGCGCTTCTTGCACTTCCATTAGTGATTCGACATACGATGATCGATGAGGGAGGAAAATTAATATCGGAATGCGGTCTCAGGCAGGCAGGATTTTCTATTTAAGAGCCAATTCAATAATTCAATGGACTGTAATCCCCCACACAACTTATCCATCACAGATTTTCATTATATTCATGGGTCTTTGTGATTGAAATGTGAGTATTTGTTGCTGCTGCCTCTTCGAGAGAGCCCGGGAAAAAAGGATCAAGGACGCAAAAAACCTCTGCTTTAATTGGCTCTGCTGAGTGCTGTCAGCTCCCATATTTTCCCCTCTGCGACAAATGTCCTGGCTTCCGAACAAAAACATTCTGCCAATGTTGATGGGTCGAGAATGAGGCCCACTTGGGCAAAAAATCGCCATGGACACGAGCGGAGTTGTCAGTTGATAGACAAAGATCACTGAACGTGGATTGGGGCGGTTTTTGTCCATGTTGGCATTAAAACAAGCATTGGTTGTAGTAAACGCACATGTGTCGTATGTACCAGGGGACCGTGCAGAGACTCGTCGTGATCTTGGTCTGTGCCATGGACAGCACTGCTGGACGTTGCGCTACCTTTTGTTTGACTACACTGCTATTTCTGCCTTTTTTGTCTCTCGTACTGAGATGATTTTTACACCAGACGTGTCTGAGTAGTGAGTGTCTGCTCGTCGACTCCACTCGAGGCCTTTGGCCTCAAAGTATGCATGTCTGTAGGCAGCTTTATTTATTTACCGGTAACATAACAATACGGAAGGGGAGGGGGGAAGGGGGAACTTAACCCCCTCGTTTTTGCTTCTACCAGACACTCCCATGTTGAAGAAGCAGCTCACCCGCCTCACATCCCAACGTTGGGTAAGGGTAAGAAGGCAGGTGTTGCTATAACTGAAGACGAGTGCTTGCCATCTTTTTTTGCCAGGCCCAACAACCCGGCTCGTCTGCGGACTAGATTGTCAATAAATCCCTCCTGGAGGAGCTAAATGCTAACTCTTTGTTCAGATCGCGTGCTGCTCCCTTATCCTTGCCAGAAGAAGCAGGGATCCGTAAGCTTTTTCGACTTCATTATGTTCTCCTATCTCACGCAATCATCGGCTATAGCAACGTCCTCTTTCTCGGCCTGCCATGTCCAATCAAGCCAAACAGAATCAGTGTTTCAATTCCTCTTGTCACCATTTGACCAAATCGGCTTCCTTCGTCCAATTGGTGGGCCTACTTCAAGAGGCCTACGTGTGTGATCATCTTGGGCAGAGATCCTTGAAAATCCCTTCCACAAACATTTGTCAAACCCTGGGCCCGCTTAATCGAACATGGCAGGCGTCAAGGCACAGGGGCAGTGGGGAGAAGACGATGAAGAAAGAAACCAGTTGAGGGAATCGTGCGTGATTGATTCGTGAAAAACCATCTGCATTTTCTATTTTTGGACTTCCTCCCTTTATTCTTTGCCTTCCACTTAATGAGAGCCCAATTGATTTTCTGTCTCCTTTCCTGACTTTTTGATCGATTGCTCCACGTAACCCTTGGCTTTTTGGCCTTTTTTTTCCAGATGTACGGACTCCACCAGGTTGAATAGCAAACAACCTATGTTAAATTGCGGGGGCCTCCTTTGTTTGCTCTTGTGCCTCTTCCGTTCGTCCCCCCCTACTGTGAAGAACGACGTCATCCTGCGACCGCTGATGATATTCAGCCGAAGGCTATTTTTAACACCCTTCGAAAGATCCCTCAATTGATTGCGAAATAGACAACTTGGGGGTAGGGAGGAAAGTGAACAGCGATTCAATTCAGGGCTGTCGGTAGAAAATTAGGCTGAGTCTAAAGCTGCTTAAGCTGACAATTAATTACAGCAAGTCTTGCATGCTTAAAGCCATGTCTCAATGCTTAATTTGCACCCCCTCTTCTTGAACAATGATGACTTTAGACGCAGGTTCCGCGTACAGGGGTATTCATTACTGGGGCGTTGCCAGATAAAGTTACAAATGAATCATGAAGATTTTTGTGACACGTTAGAGGAGCCATCGAAAGTGATTTTGGCCCTTGATTTTCACTTTTTAATGCTTCATTGGGCATTAGAATCTACTGTTGGGTTCTGACTACGTGCTGACACTTCGCAGCTTGTGCGAATGGCCTGGATAAAGGTGTTTTTCCTGTTTGATTTCGCGGTTCTTTTGTTGTCGTCTCCTGTCCATGTGAGGCTTCTACAGCAGCCTCAGAATATTCCGTTTTTCTGTCATCAAGCCTCCTGAAAAAGCCACAATGCGCCACTTATGAATTGCCCTGCACGCACCGGCCAGTTGCTGACAACACAATACGGTAGCAGTTATGCAAATGAACTGTAAGTCATGCATTAACATCTGTGTTATGGCCGATAAAAATAGTCCTAGACTGCTCCGAGAATAGGACAAACGTTCCACGATGTCCTTCCTGCCTGTGTCAGCTGGCATCGACGGCAATTTGTCAGTCATTACGTAAAAATATCGCAATCCGGACCAGATCCATCTATCCTGTGAGATCTACAGATTGATAACAGGAACTGTAGAGTTCATCATTTCGCTCAAACTGACGAAAGTACGAGTGCGTGCACTTAGTGGGGCAGGATAAAGCTGCAGCGTTGCTCAAGTTGCACACACAAATTACAAAGTTATTGATTCTCTATGTAACTTCTTTCTCTCTTTCTTTTCCGCTGCTAATACCGATCCTTATTGTTTCATCGATTGTTACAGAATTACCTTGTCACGATCCATCATTTTGCTTTGGGGGGAGGCGCAGCCCCCAAAAGAACCTTCCGTTGTTGAGTAAAGAAGAAAAAAAAATGCCAGCCAGACGCTCTCGTAATAGGGAAATTTGGAGTTATTAGCACTAAGCGTCATCCCAATACTTACCAAGATAACCATCTCTCCTTCAGCGAAGAGAAGACAGTGGTGTCGTTAGTACACTATACAAGGTGGCCCATATTTAGCTTCCCTTAGAAAAGTGCATTTATCTTCCAAAGCTTTGTACACCCGAGGGGTAAGTTTTGCCAAGAATTGGGCCGCCATTGTACTGATAGTAATGGCTACGGAAACCATTTTGTCAAACATTTTGTTTTTGTTGAAAAAAAAAGCAGCAAAACGTGAGAAGAAGTTAAGCTTTGCTCTCACCGATCCTTCAACAAAATGAAGGAGGTTGAAAGACAAAGAAGAAAATCAGTTGTAGTCCGACTTTCCAGGAAAGTGAGCACACAGCATAAATGATACCCTCAAAATGAGGTAGCTGCTCTGACACTTTTTATGACGACACCTTTTGTCATTGCATTAAGCCAATAACTCAAGAAAATTCACACGAGTCAAGTTTTCAATCCCTACTTCTCAGTCATTTATCTTTTTCAATAAATTTAAATGTATTTCCTGGACATCAAACGAGCGGTGAGAGGTGCCAGTTCAGTTTCAGCTAGCATTTTTGAGAGCATTCAAAACAGAACATATTGCTATTTTTTGTTCCGAAGAAAGACAAGTTCACTGCAGTTCGATGAATGTAAGGTTTGGGCTAGACTAAAATGAAAATGAAAACTTGGGAAGTACGCCTTGGGTTGTTGCCTAACGCCAAATGAGGAAGATGTTGTAAAATGGTTTTTGAAAAAATAAAAATATTTTTTGTGGCCCCCCTCATGCTACATGAAATTATCATGTTTTACTACATGCCTTCACTATGTACCTTCACTATCATGTTTTACTTCATACCTTCAGTACATAACAACGTGTTCAGAGTTGGACGGCAAAGCACACTTTCTTTTTAACTTTATTTGAAAAGAGCACAACAGTTTAGCATCTGGAAAGTATCTTAGCAGGTTCACATCAAATTGGGAACGTCGACCAACCATAGTTATGTAAGTTGGAAGGCAGAGACCGAACGACGCTCCTTATTCCATTGCATTCAAATGGAGCCGCGCACCAGACAGAGCACACGGCGCAAGAGATTAAGAAAATGGTCTAGCTTAATAAGTATGAAGCCTCTGCTTGCTCTTGAAGTTGATCTTGCTGCAGTTGCACATGTCTGGTCAATGCCAGACACAGTTGAAGTAGCACCTGTCATTTGGAACCTAAATCCAGGCCACCTCGTGGAAAGAAAGTACCCACAGGTACTTTGCGCAGGTCATTCAGTTGATGGCTTCGAGGACCTCAGATGACACCTTTCAGCTCCTCCTGTAGTTTCTACTACGATCCGATCCCACTGTCGAAGTTATTCCTCCACCAACCCCTTGCAGTCTTCATTAAGACAAAGAACTTCCTTGTCCTCACCTGTTTCTCATTTGTGGTTGGTTAATTTTGTTCCGAAGAAGCCACAATTAAATTGCGTCGCCCACAATGAGGTCAGACAAGGAAAAATCTCCAAGAAACGATTCCGTCTTCGACCTGCGTGGTCGAGCACCGTACATGGAAGCAGCTGGATGGTTGAGTGCTACCCTGCCAGACTCCCTCAAGAGTCTCTCTCTCAAGTGCACTTACTCCTTCTCCCTGGCTGCCCCAATTCAATCGAGAATGATGCACTTTCTTCCGTAAAACCGCCCCTTTAAAGGTCCTTATTTCTCCCAGAGTCCTCCGTGGCTGCGCGGGCACAATAAAGCCATAAAGTACCTCCGTGGTCAGTACAGACTGATCTGGCCTGACCCTCCACGATTTTTAGGTAAAGATCTAGGGAGGGAGCAAAACCAACAGAGATTCCGTGGAGGATAGAGTCCGGTCGAGCAGACCAGGGGTTGCTCCGCGACGATCGTGTGCGCGGTCAAATGTTCATGTACTTGGTGCGACGCGCGTCCGCGTGCCACTTTTGGAGCATCCATTTATGAAAAGCTCCCCCTTTGTGACCGCTCATTTTTCTTGCACGCCACCGTGACATACACAATGGTCTCCAGTGGCAACGCTGTCCAATCAAAGTCTCCTTCGATTTTGCCCCTTCCTTCGTTGAGGTCTCTTCTCTCCGAAGAGGTGAACCCTCATAAATTTCTCAGCGCCAGTCTTCTCAAGTAGCAGCAAAAGTGTTGGCTTCGACACTTATCAAGACCATAAACTCAATCAGCGTCATCAAATGGAGCTCGGCCTCCAAGTAGGTCACACCGGACGGCGCGACTGAGACAGGAAGAAAGAAGAAAAGACAAACTCTTCGGCGTCAACAGCTTGTTTCGAATTTGACACTCAAAAGGAGGCGTCAGGGGAGAAAAATGTCCTGTTAGCCTTAGAGGTCGTGGCCTGGAATGCGAAGAAAGCAAGAATTTTTGCTCATTTAGCGCCCTTTTATGCAGAGGGTAAGAAGACCCCGTGTCTGCATTAATTGGTAGGTGTGTCGCTCGCTGTGGTGTGACTTAAAAGAGCCTCAGTGTCCAATAACACTGTTAGGAAGGTTTTCTTTTTCGTTAAGAGAAGAGCAAACAGTTTGACAGGCCATCTTCGGTCTAGACAGATATCTTTGTTTGGCTGAAATCGATAGCCCCGATTGGAAACGATCCAGGCAAATAAATTAGCATTTTTTTTTGCATCTGCCTCGCTCTGCACACCCCAGCGCTTCTTGGGTGCCAGCGCAGCCAGTCACGTCTAGACTTTGGGCAGACCACACGCAGCAAAAAATGGGCATCATCAGAGGAAGCAGAAGCATGCTCAAATGCAACAGACGTGTCTGAAAGAGACGCCAGAGTGATGGACGCGGAGTCAGAGAGGGGGAAAAAAGGATCTACAAAAGATGCACAAAGATCCCCACCTGTGTACGTACGCAGATATCGTGCCAGAGATCAGTTCCAGCTACTTCACTTACGATATGCGGGCACGCATCGATATGTGTCTGGAGAGAAGAAAAGGACCGTGTAGCCAATGAGAACAAGTGTCAAGTTGTGTGCAATTTCGACCAAAGCCGGCCTGAAAGCGTCGTCCGAGATCTTTGTCCAAAAAATCTCTCTCGATCGCGTGATGGATGATGGCAGAAAGAAAGAAGAGAAAAAGAAGCGTCAAAAGATGCAAAATCTTTTTAGGACGATTCGAATTCAGACACATGAATCATCATCGAATCATGGACCTTCTTCCAACCCCCCAAAAAACTCCTCTATTGTTCAAAGACAGGCTTAATGTTTAGATAGAGTCACTGCTCTCATTAGGCAAAGAAAACTTGCATAAGCAGTCACGACTGCGAATGTCGTTGTCGTCATATACCGGTACACGTTCAGTGAGTACGGAGAGAGGAGCTCAAAGTTCTTCTTGTTACTTTGCCTCTAACCACGAGCTCTATTTCATTTTGTCCATCCTGAAGACTTTTCTGCCTTCTCATCTCTGCTTTATTCCTGCCTGCCTCCTTTCTCTGTAAAAGTGCCCAATCACCATCGTCTCTGCTGAAAGAAGACTGAAAAAAAAACGGGCGCGCGCCAAAAAAAAGTTGTGTCGTCCAGGGTACTTTACTGTAGGTGCTCGCAGTACACGTGCGAATAAGTATAATAAACTGTGTACAATATTGGATACTTTTACAGCGGTTTAGTCTTGCGCAGCGCCCGGTCTCGAGAGTCAGTCACAGATGTCCAATTGTACCGCACGTAGTGAACGCAAATACGTGCATAGTCGAACGTATGTACGCACTGGAGATGTGCCGGAGCACGTCTGGCAAATTACTGGTGTTTTCTCTCCCTCCTGGATCCATCCCTTCTTTGAAGAGGAAGCGAAGGATCGTTTTCAGCCCTCTTCTCCTTAATGTCCGGCCAGTGGCAGCAAAAATTACGACTTCTGCGGGGGGAAGAGCGAGAACAATGACAGTGGGAACTCATGACATGTCATTCCCACCTTGCAAATGTTTGTACAAGACCTACTTCTTCTCCCCCCCCCCTCAGTCACCGTCCATCTTTTGCTGGCCGGGTTCAAGGCCAAGTGCATGCACCGTTGCCCTCCTGCGCCCTCATTCCCTGCCAAATGGCGGTCACCACCCCAAAAAATCTGGGGGGGGGGGGGGGGGGACGAAAAATACACCGGGAGGAAGGAAAAAAAAGAGACGACGTCCGTGGGGCCGTTTAATGTGCTTGATTGCCCCAGGGGCTACCGGAGGCCCAAAGAAAAGGTTGCTTGGCCAAGATACACCGGTCAATTATTTCGTCCCCTTGATATCGAGGAGGGATAATGAAGCAGTTTATTTATTAATAAAGAGAGTGCAGCCCTCGGGAGCCGAACAGGGCCCTATTTCTAGATTGGAGTGGAAGTCCTGCTTTCATAGGGATGGAGGAGGGCGAGGAAGAATAGAATTTATTTCTATTGATCTTGACATCGTTTATTTGCACGCGATTCTTAAATGATGTGGACGACGCGGAGATACACGAGGATTGTGATGATGAAGACGAGTATCATGGTCACCGGTAAAATGACGTATCTGCAAACGAAGTGATAACGCATGAAAGGGTCTCTTCCCAATGCTCATGCTCGAGTATTTGCTCCTTACCTAATGATGATCTTCTTCTTGTACTCTCGAATGTGGTGCTGGAAGAGGGGCCACTCGGGGTGGTGGGAATACTCGCTGAAACATTGTTTTTTTCTTTATTCATATGGCCAAATTGTACGTGGATCTGTCATGGTGACTTACGTCTCCAAGTAATGCCGGACCCTTCTGGACCAGGCCGCATCGTGACAAAGCGCCAACTGTATCTCGTTGAGCTCCTGGGCCACCGCGTTGATGCCGCTCTCAATCCTGATGTGGTCGTTCGCGTTGCCGCCGCTGTCTCGCCGGGGCTGCGCGATCAGGGCCTCGTCCTCGGAATGAATCGTCTCCTCCTCCACGGACTCCAAGTTCGAGGCCTTCTCCATGCTGCCGTAGCTGTACTTGGGCATCACGTGTCTCAAGTATCCTCTCACCAAGTGATCAAAATCAACAGTTTGTGACACTGCCGCAGTAGCTGCTGCCGACCAGAGCGGGAAAAGATAAAGGACGGGCAGACAGAATGAGCAAGGGTGAAGAGAAAAGAAGGAATGGGTCAACAGAGGTTAAGGGGGAACAAGTGGGGTGCAGGGAGGAAGATTAGCAGCAACTACCTAGCTGACGGTCAACCCACGCAGTCAAAGCTGTCGGTCAGCTTCTCTTAGCTGCGTGGGGTGGTTCCTTGGACCGTTCTGAGGAACGTTCAACCTACACGGACACTGTACTTGTGGATACAGTTGACTCCGCTTTTAGTATGACCTTTGGCCGGACCAGAAAAGATGTCACCACGTCCTGAGTGCCACTGTACACGGATGAGCGGCAGAATTGACTGCGGCCACGTGCTTTCAGCAGCTGCATGCGCGTTGCCTCTACTGCAGGAGCCACTACAAGCGGAGTCCACTGTATCACACATACTATACTGTGCGCGTTGATTTCTTTTTTTAAAAAAAAGTTACAATTATTACTTACAGAGCGAGAGGGAAGAAGGTCCTGTCACGTCCCAGGTACGACTCAGTAATAGATTCTAAATACTACGATCTTGTCACAGACTTCTATATCCCCGCTCTAATGACACTAATCAAGTCGACGGAACTTGGCGGTGGTGGCATAAGCAGTCTGCGACAAGATCAAAATATTTTATATATAACGTAAGGCACCCGTATTTGCCTTCGTTCCATCGTGTGTCCAAAGACGCACACCCTCAAGCTGAGGGGGTACGTGTTTACCACGCTGTAGTTGGGGTTGCAGCGCTTTATTTGCAGACTTTATGACGTGCATGGGTGCGCGCGTGCCTGTGTGTGGGGGGCAGCACGCACAACAACACAATGCCGGCAGTACGTCCGCAGTCTGCACTAGTTCCTAATCCAGTCAATCAGCCAGCGGTGCATATGAGCAGGACATGCCTCGTGTAGCGCACGCGTCTAAGCAAGCTACTGATTACAAACTGGCGAATAATCGCCCAGGATTACGTACGCAGCACAAGAGGGTGGGGATTACGCGATTAAGAACTGGGGAAGAGACTTCTTGTTTGGGTTGGCGATAACTTTTTTGCCCGCCAACGCACAGCACATGCCAGAAGACGCGTAAGACCACTTGGGTGGGGAGGAAACGTGCTCAAAAGAAACAGCCAATAAGTTTGTTTTCTGACAGTTAGGCCCCCCCCCTCCTCCCAGCTCTCTCTCGACTGTGGGCCTGGCGACACAGGTAGATACGTCGATTAGGCCTTTGTGCAAAGCCATTGATGATGATGAAGCATTTCCCATTATTTTTTGCTTCTCCTCCGGCCTCCTATTTGTCTAGAGCTGGTGGCCCACGAGAAGAGAGCACACACAAAATTTGTTTGCCCCCGTGGGATCGATGTCGAAGCCAAGTTTTTGTCCGAGTTTTTTGTGGCTATCGCTAAAATATGTAGGGAGAAGAAGGAATTTTTGGCTATAGCAAAAAAAGAGTGGAACGAGACAAATTGCGAGGTTGAGCTGAATTGGGGAGAGAACATGAGAGATGTGATATAGAGGAGGGATGTCTTTCTCTACCTCTTTTTTGTGTAAAGGCTTCACGCTACTCAGGCAGATAATTTGAAGGAACTTATACCTATTTAATGAGGAAGACCGGGACGTAGCCTTGAGCTGACATGACCACGACGACCGAAGCAATACAAACAGGATCATCGTCGGCAGGGAGGAGGACGACAGCAACATGCAATGTCTCAACAAAGGACCAACTTTCAGAGACATATCTCGAATTTTTGTTCAAATAGTCCCAAAGAAAATTGGCATTTTTGGCCTGCCTCCCGCCCGAAATGACACGCAGCCCGTGTGCTGCCGGGTGTGTCTTGCCAAATTCTGGGCATTTAAATCGTCTGACAGCCATCAATATTCACCTTGGACTCCTGAGAGGGGCCAATTAGCATGCTGTCTTCCCAGTCAGCAGAGGGACCTGCTTTTTTGTGACGTAACCATAACTTTTTTTTCCATGTGTCCGGACATTTTTTTCTGCCGAATCTCGTTTCTCGCATTCCCGATCCATCGCAGACATCGAATTCTTCTGGGTGGGGATGGACAAAAACCAGAGAGGGACTGAGTGAGTGGGAGCCCCTCTAAGGAGGTCCCGAATTCTTTTCGCAGTAAGACACGAGGCTTTTAACAAAAGATTCAGTAATAATGAACGAGATTAAAGAGCGATCGATGGCCAGCATACCTCGATCGGGTCAATTGGTCAAGTTAAAAGGGCGCCCGCTGAGGCCACGCTCCACACGTACAAAAAAAGGGAGTCGCTCTTCTTGGGTGGCATCGCGGAGACATGGAAAGCGTATCAAAAAAAAATCATTGACCAGCTGCGTCTATAGTACGTACATCATTCATTGATGATTCCAAGGAATGTTGGCAAGGCTTTGTTCGACATTTAATGTTTCTTTTGTTCCGCCTCCTTGCGTCTGTCTCTTCATTGCGTAGCGAGGAGGCAAAGAATCAGAGTGAGATATCAATGGAGAAAATTGAAAGTTGTGGCCTCCTACGAGACTGCGTACGAGGGACGTTGAACTCTCTGTCACTCTGGTCATTGTCCTCCAGGTCCAATCTGGAGTAGATGTTGCTGCCTCTCAAATGCGATTTTTTTCTCCCTCCAGTTGTTCTTCTTCTTCAAGACTGACATAGGTGGAGGTAGGATGAAAGTATCGGGTTTCCTGCCGCGAACAAATGTGCTGCCAAATTCCACGACTATCAGTTTCATTTCCGGTCACTCTCAAGCGAACACGTGAGGTCAAAGCGCTTCGAACTCCCGCACGTACAGAACATTAAAAGTCATGAGTAGAGAGCGGAAAGATATGTTACTTGGGGTCAAAAACGCGGCCTGATTTCCAATGCCTTTTTTGCCAAGAAGTTGTGCTGAAGTGTGCAAAGATAAGCGACGCTAGTGGCCCTAAATTGGGCAGAAATTTGCCCACAACCATGTAAAGCAGTCAGAGGATTCCCAGTAGACGAAGCTCGATCCTATTATATGGCTCATTTTGAAACATCCTGTACCTGGATGATCTTTGCTAAAAAAAAAACCAGGGAAAGTTGTGTGAAATATACTGGAGGGTCCACATCAAATTGCCCCCCTCAGATGGATATGAGACCAAGTTGACCCCTCAAAATAGCAAACAGTGGTTTGCATTGATAACGAAAGGCTTAAATAAAATTCACGTTAACACTTATGAGCCTCAAATGGAATCACAGCGAAAACTCACTACAGAGAACAATTTGATGTGGACCCCCTCCAGTACAACATATGTCCGCATGTTGAATGAGTAAACATATTTTTCCGCTGTCGGGTCATGAGTTTTCTGTGTGCGCCTGTGACTCAAAGCGAAGATGAGCTCTGGCATTTGTAATCTCACATGCACCAGCTTGAGCAACCGCTTTATGCACAGCGCATGATGTTTAATACGACCCACCCAATTTTTTTCCCTGGAGGAAGATTGTCGAATAAACTCACACTACTGAGCATGTGCCTCAGCAATCACACAGACAGACATCTTGGTCAGTTCCTCCCCCAGTGTTCATTCAGTCGAAGGTTTTCCTGCTGGACGTGAGGATTGGAACTCATCCCGTACATATGCGCTAGAGATTGGTCAGGAAATCGTGTCTGGGCGGATGGCGGCACTTGACACCGAAAACGGGCAAAATCTCTACATCTCTACATACACGTATGAGCACCCTCTTCGGTTTTTTGTCGAGTTCGCTGGAACTCTACACATTGAGCATACCTGAGAAGTCTCCATGTACTTCTCACTCTACGAACAGTGGTTCAGAGTCCGGTAGAGTTTTCAACGCCATCCTCCTAAAGAGAGATCTGGGGCGTAGATTGAAGGCTCTTAAACAAACGGAATTAGTCGGGTTGGAGAAAAGGCCAGCGCTGAAACGAGTACGACAGCTCTGAGATCAGCAACCTCAACTGGGGAGAAGCCGAATCCACGAAAGTTTAGAGGCAAGAAAGAGCCGTTTTCATGATCAAAGCCATCGAGGTCAGGTAATACACCTGGACATGCCCAGGTAGCTTTGGTTGAAGTTGAGCCTGTTTCAACTTGACCATGTCCAATTTCCCTACAAAAGTCAATCGTTCCCCTAATTTCGTCACCACCGAGCGCACTTGGCGTGGGACGCCTGCTCGTTGAAGCTCGACCTCTGGCATGGGACGTGACACCCGGACATGATCCCTTCGTTGCGGGAGAAGGGCCCAGTGAGACATGACGACACCTTGGGAAGGTGCGGTGATCTTGTCTCGTAATGGCAGAGTCCATGTAGATCAGTTCTTTGCCCTCTACATGTCCACCTTCGTCTGGGTCATCCAGCTCTGCTCTCCCTCTGTCTCTGCCGGAAAGTGTTATCTTGTGCAACTTCTTGGCTGAGTCCGGGGGTCGCCATTCATTTAAGGTTTTCACACGGGCTATCAAGGACACGTTGTCATTGAAACGTTCCCATCTTCCCTATGCAAAAGTCTTGACATCTGACACTTTTTCTGTTTTCTCTGTTGGTCAAAGGAGACGCAGACGGTCTTGAGGGGATTTGCCCCCAACGAAGTCGAAATCTTCGGCGGACGGTCAAAGAAGGAAGGGGCGTTCATAATGAGATTTACAAGCGTGGAGAGCAGAAGAAATTTGGCCGTGTAATTTTGAAGCTGCTTTTTTTTCTCAGAGGAGAAAAAAAGAATTTATGCATGCCCCTCCTGAAAAATCGGTGGCCTCCTGTCAAAGAAATTGGCTCTCTGGACAGAAATTTTGCCCCCGCAAGTCGCCGCGACCGATTTAGCATGCCCGAAATACATCTTCTGCCCATTTGGTACCTTCCAGACTGCCCAAAAGTGTCAGGGGGGAGTCGGATTCCAGCGCGTGCGTTCGCAAGGAGATTTTTTGACCAGCCCAAAAGCCAAATAACAACTGGACTGATAATGGTCCTTGTTTGTCCTCAAGATCAGAGGGGCCCAGAACCCCCCACCCTTTCCGCTTCCTGATTAATGGTTCTCCAGGAAAAGTTAGTGCAACAAAAAATAACTGTCTGTTCGCACGTTGTTTGCCAGAGGAAAGAAAAGATCTTCTCTGATCACGATCGGTTTCATTTTTCAACAGATAGCATCAATTATTAATGATGCCTATCACTGGGAGGCCTCTGGTCACGGACCAATGTTTATGTGACGACCAATTTTGGAGAGTAGAAGCTACAAAAAGAGAAAGAGACAGAGAGAGTGTGTGAGGATTCCCTAAAGTTCAGATGACCTTGGACAATTTTCACAGATTCATGATTACGCTTTTGCGCAGATCCTCTCACGGATGGTCTTTTTGCGTAGCATGTGGGCTTGTACTTGTGTGAGACTCGTCCTCATTCATCGAGGTCCTTCATAAAATTTCCACTCATCGATGTGTGGTTGCTACAAAGTGGTGTGCGACAAATCGATATGCGTGTCAAGGAAATGTTCCTATCCGCCAATATCGCTGCCACTTCTGTTCTGTATAAGCAGACACGACACAACAGTACTCAAGGCATATGTGGAGCGACAATCGGACTAGCGAAAAGGTGTCCGTCAAGTCAAAAATGCCACGTGGCCTCCAATGATTTTTTTGTCTCTTATTGATATCTCTTTTTGTCCTTTATTTGATATAGCGAATGACGACCATAGTGCACGGTACAATTAGAGCCGGATCGATTCGCCGCCTGCACAGTATGTAAATGTGAACTACATAGATGACGTGGAGGAGGAAAATGTTTTTGCCCTCCTTCAGGGCAAAATTTCGCCGATTTTAGATTTTAGCAGATCGCAGATTTTAGCGTCCACTTCTTCATGCCGCACTTTCAGATCGCTACTTGATCGCTTCTTTACGGTCGGCTATAAGTAATACATTCTCCTTCGCGCACGGTTGGACCAAAATCTGTAGATAACTCCTTGCCCGTTGTTTCATGTGATAGTCGATTCTATGGGCAGCAACTGAATTTCTCAATCAGACATTTAGTAATGAAAGGTAGCTTGTTTTTCATTTGCAGAAGAACATCTACCTTACTAACGTAATTGTCAGAGTCACAGGTTTTTGTTTAACTTCATGTCAGGGCAGCTGATGTCCAAACGCTTAAGGCATTAACACACAGGTCAACAGATAATCTGATGGACTCACATGTAAACACCAATCTCAGGGTCTCGAGTACCATAGTCATTTGTACCTGCTTGTAAACATACCTAAAGCCACAGAAGAGTTTGTAGATGACACTGAATGGCAGATACTTGTGAGATGCCCACTGGCTGCTCTGAAGCCATCACTGTTCAATACGTAAAGTCATGTACAGATTTTGGTCCGACAATGAGACCAAGCGCAGCATGCTCCGATAGGCCCAGCACGTTCAACCAGAGATTCTGCTCATCGCTATCACTCACACGAGTACGTACGAACGTACACGCCTTCTTAACGACTCCGAAATCTTTAGAGCAGAGAGAGGGGGAAAAAAAAAATGAAAACCACAGGGTTGGCGTACTGAAACCACCATCTTACCTTTGCTTGGCACGTTCCTTCAAAGGTGTTTGACCGTTCTGCCCAAAGGCGCCAGAACAATGAAGGTGCCTTTGAACGGATGCTTCACCGGCTGTTTTGGTGGATTCTACAGCCGGCCGGCTGGTCACAAAGAGTGACGAATGTTGCCACTCGTGCCTCGTCACACTCAGATGCTCCCGTTTTCCCACGGAAATCACCTGTGCATTCATGGCAAAGAATCATGAATGCCGCTGCCATCGCAAGAAAATTGCCATTTAGAGATGGACTTTTCCATAAAGAAACGTTAATGCTCAATCCGCAACTTACGCAGATGTACTGAATGGAAGTTCATCCAGCCTGCACGTACAACGTCTCCAAGTTCTCCACCTGATCGACGTCTGACGACCAGACGTGACCGTTCGGCTGGAGGCGCACCCTACCTCTACTTGTCTGGGGAAGAAAAAAAAGTAACAGATTTAAAGCAAGAGCCATAATTCATAATTCATTCTTAGCGGGCTCGTGCTCTTATGAATGAGGCTGCACCGGATATTGTGTAGAAAAATGTTGACTGAGTTTCCGGGAGACTTAATAATAATTCCTGGGCAATTTGTTGACAGTGACGACAACAAATTAATTCTAGAGGACACAAAGACGCTGGAAGTCATTAGTAGTTGAAGGACAAGTTTCACTCAATAACCAATCGCTACATGCACTCATGATCCTGGTCAAAAGTATTGCTCGGTTAGGGATAGGGATTGACAAGGCACTATTGGAGTCAAAAGCGAAAAATATCCTAGTGTGATGTTTAGTGCTGCTTCATACCTATCATTTATGTATCACATACTGCCCTACTACCTTATACGACATCGCTGTTGGATGCTCTGCACAGCATCTATGAAACAGGAGGAACCTGAACTATAAGGTCTTGCAACAAAAGTGGTGATGAGCTCGGAAGGCAAAGAATAAGAAGGTAATAGTAAGGAATATGAATGAGAAGTCATAAGCTCGTAAGGTAAACTTTCGAGGCCATTCAACACATGAGTTTGGTGTTCAACATGACTTGTCTAACATGATGGCTTCATGGTGTCTCACTTCTCAAACTCATTTTGAGTTTGCTTGTAAACTAAATTAGTGGTGCTATTTGTTACTATTCGTCTACAAGTCTTTTATTTCACTTTTTATGTATACGTAGATCACAAGGCAGGGCAGTAAGGGGAGCTGGAGATGTAGTAAACTTTCTCGATTTACAATTAGTCGTATACATTTCGAGCACACCCACATCTCAAAAATGTATTTGGGTAACTTTGACCCCCTGCCTAAAAAAAAGCTCAAATCGCTGAACAATGTCGGGTGGCTAAAGTCCGTATTGCAATCATTATTCTGCTAAATATCCCAAGTGAACATGCTTCAGAGCGGAATGAACTTGAGTTGCACAATTGCCTCGAGGCGAGGCTTCAGACCGGTACTGAACGTACGTATATCGAAAAACGTTCGGTGCAACGACTCGAGAGGCAAAGGTTGATACGTTGGCGTGCGCCAGCACCACGATGTGACTTCCGAAGGAGAAGAAAATGGTCCACTATTTGCTCTTCATATTTTTCACCTGTTGCTTGCTCTCCTGTCTGGCGCTGCCCAAGAAAAGGCACTCGTGCGAGGAAACCGACTTCCTCTCTCGCTGGTCACGAGTGCAAAAGCTGGAGTCCGAAACCGAACGCAGACAGCGACTCGACTAAGCCAATCTTTTTGTTTGGCTCGTATCTCCAACGTCCCCAGTACAGTTTGCAGCTTCAGTTGGCGTCCTGCATGCATGATGATAGATGGCAGTGGTGCGGTAGGACATGTGCCGGTACCGTGCGTCCGTCCTGTCCGTACTCCGCAAATAAGCAACTATCTTGGACAGCGATCGCATTCCACTAGCTGTCTACCCTCGCCTCGCTTCCCTCTGATCTTGTCTGGTTGAGTGCATGGCTACGTAGTAAGCAGCCAACAGGAAGCAGAAATGATGTCTTTTAATCTTGGCGCTTCCTTCCGTCGCTCTGCGCACGCCATTAACCTGTTGCTCTCCGAGCTCTTCCATGGCCGCCGTGCACGTACAGTGTGTACACACAATAGTGCCCTGTAAGTACGTACTACGCAGTGCCCTGTAGAGGGCACTGTCGTACTACGTAGGGTAGTCAGGGGTGCGCACTGCACAGCCCAGGGCGGAAGCCAGGCCGCAGTGGAAGAAAGCAACAACTTGTATCGTTCACCCGACTTTCGGACGAAAAAAAAGAGTGGAGAGAAAAATTGGCTCCCCCTCCCGCTCAAACGGGTTCGCTGCGCTGAAAAAGGTTCCTAAGTAGTCATTAGACTCAAAAGGAATTCGTCTTCGGCAAGTTCTTTTCCGCCAAAGCTCGATGGGCAGGCCCAGGAGAAACTCCTTTTACTTGTTGTAAATCTTGGCTCCCGTAAGTAACATCTCACTCCCTCATTTTAGGGGGGATCTTTGAAAAAAGTGTGAAATGGTCGGCGGCCGACCTGCCAATTAGCGCCGGGGTGGCCTGACCCCGACTGCACAAAAAGGCGCCCACTAAGCTTGTTATTTTCGCCGTTTAAGCCGACAACGTTCTGAAGACGAGGAATAATAAATCTCGAGGGAACTCAGGTGGCTGGGGCAGAAAATTGAAATCTGCCTCAACCCCTGAAGAAAGTTTGTTAACCTTCAATGACATCATTGGGGGTGTCCACCAAGAGGCAACAATGGGGGTGAGGAGGCCGAGGGAGGCCATCAGTTGGAAGCCACCAGATCGCAGCAAGCGTAGAACTTTTAATTTCTCTGTTTTCTGGCTCTGGGCGGCAGACGACGACCGACCGCGTCTTGGTCGTTAAAGAGACTCCACTCAATGAGATAAGAAGCACGATCACGAAGACATTTGAGTCTGGCTTTGTGGTCACACGCAAGAAGGAGCCTCTGTGGGGCGTCTCCAAGATGACACTTGCAAATGACTGGCAAGCCTCAATTCAGGCATTTTCTCCCTGGCTTGGAACCTGGCACACAGCGTCTTAGAGAGGAGTTTCACAGACAAGTTTAAAGACCCAAGTCATGTGCATGTCTTCTTCTCCTTCAAGCTCGTGCGATGATGTCAATGAACCAGAACTACTGGTATCTGCTACTCGCTAGAGGTGGATATTTAGTCTACTTTCGTGGAACGTATCTCTGCTGAAGCGCAGACGTGTGTGTTTGTGTGTGAAGCAACAGGTACGAAGGTGGTTGGGTCTTCAGCGCCAGAGACCCAATTGTCAAGGGGTTCAGTGGCCCCAATTAGTCAGCAGTGGACATGTTGGAAACGGCGGAAAACCAACCAAACTCGCCAGAACGCGACAAAAAGAGCCTCGGAGACTTGACGACAAAAGTGTGTGTACGGGACAAAAGAAAAACAGTGTAAGGAGCTGAATGTTTAAGACTATTTTTACCTGACCCCGACAATCCGCTGCTGCTCTATTCAATTAAAGACGACGTTGCTTTCATGGCGTTGGACACTTTTTTGTGAGCTCGCAATCAGTGACCTCATAGGGTTACTTCTCGGTCCCGACAGTTGGCAAGCGAGGCCGCCGCGCACATGATAAAAATGTCCTGTCTCTCCTTCAGAGGACCAATTAAAAAAAAAGCTCCAATCATATGTGTAGCATCAATAGCAGGTACCAAAAGTCCACTGATAAATGATCCGTCCACCATGCAAGACTGTAATTGCGTAAAGCTGAGGACCTTTTTTTGCCTACGAAATTCCGCATGGAAATTGTCTGGGCAAACGTCAATTAAAATGAGATACCGTCGCATCACTCGTGACCCCCTCGATAAAGCGTCCATTACGAAGAGAAACCGGACCAAGACCAACTGTCACCGCCGACTGCTCTTGTGGTTCTTGCAACGTCCCAAGCACTGAATCATCTTTTTTAACATTGACTACAGAGCGGACGACAAGACGATGCAGTTGCTTGTGGGCCATCAGGCAAAGAGGCCTTAAGACGTAAACAGAGGATCACACGAGAGGGTGACAATATGAGGCAAGTGTTCCAAGCCGTTCCAATGAGACTACTGTTCAGCAATATTGCCATCTCATGGCGGACGCTTATTTCCCAGGAAGACTCTAATTGGGCACGTCCAATTGATTTCAGTCACTTACAGGAGAGAAAGAAAAAAAAGGCGGTCAGACTGGCATTTGAAGTACTGACTGGAGTTACGTACGTGTACTTCAGATACTTCTCCATCAAGTCGCTATGTCCAATCGTCCATTTCTTCTCGTCCTCCCCCAGTACGTATGAGTGCTCATAGGTGTTGTCCAGCACGAAATCTAGAAAATCAGTTAAGCATGTCTCCTCCGTCAGAGGCAATTTGACTGCGATTTGGTCTTTGCATACCACTGCCGAGTAGTGATGGGCAAAGTCTCCGTGCCAAGTGTTCTCTGCGGCCGCATGAAGAGACCAGAGCCTCATAATATCACTGACGCATGCATTCCTTGCAATAATGCATTCACGCATCAGCACCCGCAAGAGTTATTTTTTTTAGGACCGCGTTGCCACTGGTACGTACATGCAGGTGCATCTGAACACGGCGAAATTTTCATAATCAGTGCTTGGTATCTTAATGCTCGTACCCTGCAGTACTGAGCAGGAATGATAGCGCAAAAGGAAGTGTTTATGAAGCAGATTTAATCGTCTACTAAGATGAAAGCAGAAGATTTTTCCGCCACACCCACACAATGGCACATGCGTACTCATATCACGGAGCATTTCTCTTAGCTATTGTCAAGATACTGAAAGTAAATGCACACAGTAAGGCAAAAAGTCTACCCTTCTCTCAACTCATGACTTCTTCGGACGTCCACAAACGACACATTTAACTGTATCGTTTCCTGCGTGTGCATAATTTTCCGCCATGTTCTTGGCAGAATTGGGACTCTCTTTCTTCAGACCGGCGTTACTGGGACATGAGTTTGCACGGGCGAATTTCGGTGACACCACAGCTATGACTCCAGACTCGCCAAAGGCCAACGTGCGGACGTCGGTCCGTCCTCCACGGAGGGCAGCGCCGTGCTGCACATGCCGCACTTCTCCGTGACGAATAAATCCGCCCGTTCAAAAGCGACTTTCAGCGTCTGTTAGTGTTACCACCACCTTACATGATACTCCAGACACAGCAAACAAACTGCCATATACGTATTCAATTTTCCCCTTCTCCTTCTTCCGCAAATAGGCTACTAGAGTGAGGTGAGGGAGGTCTAGGACAAACCACAACACCTGCGAAGTCGAACGGAGGGACGAAAACTTGGGGATTTGTCGCACCTGCCTATTTCACAGAACAGATTCGACCTGTTTTCACGCTACGTTGGAGGAAATTAAAAAGGTTTACAACAAAATAACTCGGACTTCAGTATAGGGACAACTTAAGTGAAGACATGTGGAAAACATGGACGTGTGAGGATCATGTAGGTGCGAGTACTGACGTGCGGAAGCGAACAAACTGTCGGCCACGTAGTCCCCTGCGTCCACTGTAATTGTGCCTCGAACGTTGAAAGAGCTTTGAAAGTCGAGATTGACTCTGCTTGAAGCTTCTGAATCCAGACCGTCTGGTGGAGAACGACGTCCTCACTAAAAGGTTTCATCATCGACAATGAGCGACGTAACCGTATGCGTCGGGAAGTGCGTCCGGTGTCGTTCCAGCATCCATTACTACGGCAGATAAGAGATGCCCAACCGTAGCTGACGCGAGGCTGGTTCCTGCCTTCCTCCTCGTCCCTCATCTGGCTGACGCTGCTCGTGGAGTCGTGGTTCGTCGGCGCCATGTCTCGGCTTGGCCTCATCTCATTCTCAGCAACACCGCGTCCCAGTCACGACTCCTGCCCGGAATCGGCCGCCACCTACGTACCAGGCAATGGAAATGTAGCCTTAAAAGTTGACAATTTGTTCAGTGCCAGTTGGACACTTAACCAAGCCTTTCAGGTGTGTGGTCAGACTGCACGGGTGAGTTATTCCCCTATCAATTTCTCCCGTCGTTTTTTGCTCTCCAGAAGCCCAGTAGAGCAGACGATTGATTGAGTCGTCTCCTTGTGTTTTCGCTCAGCAGGAGGCACGCCAATAACTTTGAACCACAAGAGAAGAGAGAGAACAGCCTACCCATTGCCCTCATCCTCCAATCCCCGTGTATATTTCTCCAGCCTTGGCCACACTGCAGTGCAACATGCGTGGCACTAGTGTGCTGATGCTAAGTTAAACCATATCATGACTTAGATGGAGGACAAGCTGCTCCCTCCCCGGAGTGTCCAAGTAAACTGGAGCAGCAACAGTCGGACAAAGGCCATTGTTTGTGATGCCTTGATCTCAATTACGAGAGGAAGACGATGCCCAATTGACCCTGTTTGCCCCAAGAACATTTATTTGACCCAATCAAGGTCTACTTCTAGCAGCTTATACAGCCTTCGTGACTTTAATTCCTTGTCTGACACACGTGAACGTCGAAATGCTGAGAATTTTGGCGGTCTGTCTGCATATACAGTAGCAGCAGGAACAGCTTTTTTTTCCCCGGCAAATCGCGTGCAAGGCAGAAATGCCATTAACAATTTCTGCTGAGTGGCTGGGCCACCTTAGGGGGAAAAAGAGGGGAGAAACACATCCATTAGGGCCAACAGAGCAATTAAGCTATGGGGGGAGTGAAGGGCAATGGGCACGCACGTCTCATGATGGATGTTGGCAGTGTAGGGAGACCCGGGGAGGAAGGACCCGGGCCGTTTTTACTGCCTGGTAGGCACAAAAAAACATTTCGCTAATTATGACCTTTAATGAATTGGATTAGAGCCACTTGCGAGAAGAGATCTTCATCTTAATTACACGTCTCAGTGAGGTCAGCACTTTTTTGTAGGGGTCCTCGATCCAGACAACTTCTGGAGCTGCTACACGGATACACGTGTGTAACTTGACAAATAAAGTCAGTTCCTTTCAGCATGAGGTTCGCACTAGTCTTGTGCAGGCGCAGCACGCACGGAAGGCATCTATTTTTGTCCTTTCTTTGTCGTTCAGTCCGTTCTGGAGACTGATAGATTCTTTTTCACCTCAAAGACTGTTGAATGACTGCGCGAAAAAGTAATATTTTTTGTCCTGGCAGCCAGCAGATCTGAATTAACTTCGTTTGGACCGACATTTTGAGCCTATTTATCAGTAATTGTGTTGAACGAGGGTAGGACAGGGTGGACGGAAAATGATTCCGGACTTTTTAGAGATACCATAAATAGCAGCCAGAGACGATAGTGTTATCTTGAAACAGCCTGTAGTCCATTCAAGCCGCCGCCTGCACACACGACGGCCAAGCAGAATCCTATACACACGGAACCGAAAAATAGAGAGCTAAAAAAGAAAAAAACAGCCCTAGCAGTTGGCACGTGGTAACGCTGCCGTTGGCTACCTTCCTCTTAAGTAATGGTCAGAAAACGCTGCGCACTATAACATATATATATATATATATATATAAAACAATGATATGCTACGTGGGACACGAGTTATCTCGTAGGCAGCATCTCCTCCTGTTGCTACTGCGAGACCGGAGGTGTGTGCACACCCTGCACGTCCTATAAGAGCTGCCCTCTCCCCTCTGAAGCAATAAGTCACTCTCTGGGAGACAACGACCTCGACCATGTGTCTGCTCTTACCTCCTACACAGCATGTACATGTTACATCATGACATGCGAGCCATTGCAAAATGTCGCACTGGGTATGGAGTGCGCTGCGCAGCCCAGGACAGTGAGGTGTCGCAGTGCAGCAACTGTGCTGCTGCCGGCGCGTATGTCGGTGTCCATAAAGCGCGCGTGGTCACCCCCCCCCCCCGGTTGTAGTTCTTGCTCCCGCCGTTAGAGGTCTCGCGTCTGCTGCGCCATTCGTCATGTTCGTCCCCCTGGTAGGGAAAGACATCTATTGCAGAGAGGACACACCAGATCAGCCACGCAAGCAAAGGGATTGGTTTGGCCAAGCGTTACTTAGGTTTACCTACAACAACAGACAATTCTCGTACGTACAGAGTACGTGGAATTTCACGTAACGCTTTTTTGGAGCTTAGCTTCTTGGGATTCCTTGCTTTCAGTGTGGATAAATCTCTGCTGAAACGCGTGCATGCCTGCCAACGTCTGTGTGCTCATGCATGCTTGGTCGCAGACAGCACAAACTAAGTTTACTACTGTTGACACCGCCATGCGACTGCAACACCCACCAAACACACGCGCAGAAGCGAGAGAGAAAGAAATGCCTCCCAACAATGTAAGTGTTTGACAAAGTCCCTTTGAGCGCGTTTGCAAACAGGATCAATCACTGAAAATCTGACGGCTTAGGGACGTTCCTTGGACTGGACGCGCGGAAAAAGAAGCAAAAATGCTTGGTGCCAGCCAATTTTAATACGGACGTAGAAAAATGTATAGATAACGGTGCAATTCCTACGAAACTGCGACGTGATCATGGTCTGGGGGGCACAGCAGATATGAATCACACCAAGCTAATTGCACAAATCACTGTAACTACGCTGTCACAGCCGAAATCAGCCCCTCTTTTTTTAGCCAGCTTTTTTTTTCCTTGTGGATCCATACTTTTGGCGGGAAAAGAGCCAAAGGAGAGAGAGAGAAAAAGGACGACGCCTCTTTTCCGACTCAGTATGGATGCGGTGGCGCTGACACGTACACTCGGAGATCATTGATCAAACGGAGCAGGAGAGACTGACTCGCCCACTTGAGGATGTCATCCAAGTTGGAGTGACCAGGATTTGTGTGCCGCGGTGCAATCGTACCGTCGAACGTACTGTTGTGTGTCACACTTCCATTTCCGCACCCACACTTACGTCCCCTACGATACCGCTACAGCTTCCGTTGACGGCGCTGCCTGCAAATTTAGTCAATTTGCGCTGGCCTTCCCGAATAAGACCATTAATTATTGTGTTAGTGCACGCCTCGACGCAGAAAAACAGAGCAATCATTTGGCCCTAAAAAGCATGCTTTAGTTGCCATAAACAATGCGAATGCAAATGCCAGATCATAAAAATCGCCCTGACATGCACAGTACACAAGTCTGACGAGTGGGAACTTCAGGGGAGAGAATTCCTATGTTGCTTGACGTAATCTCCACCATTTGTTCTTCTTCACCCTCTGAAAACAAGCCCGACAGAAGTAACGTTATGTACGTACACTCACCATGTGTCCTTTTAAACGTTGCATGCTTGGTTCTGACAGAGAAAAAAAAAGAAGGGCGAAGCTTTTTCCGTTAGCTCAAAGAGAGCTTGAAAGTGGGGGAAGCAAATAGTACAGTACAGAAGCTTGCACATACGACATGTGTGTGTGTGTGTGCGTGCGTGCGTGCGTGCGTGGGTGCAAGCGACAGTTGAAATGGAGGGAAAGGAAAGGAAGCCTCAACGCAGAATGAGACGCTAGCGACATTGGTAAGGGACAGAAAAATAAATTCTGCAAAGCTTCTCTGTCTGACAAGAGTTATAGGACTGATAAAAAAACCGTTTATTGCACGTCAGACGTTAGCTTTTTATTCTTTCTCCCAGTAATGAAATTCTCCAGAGAGCTCTGAAATGACTTATTGAGGAAGCAGTTTTGCCATTGTCAATAGAATGGTGGCTTCCCTTGGCGCTTTTGCTTTGGCGTCGCACACGTGTTTCACAGTTAAACCCCAATCGCCCGGGCAGACCTGCCATAGTCAAGAGCAGCAGATTTGACGATCCAATAATAGTGAGCCAACCAGTGGAAGCAAAGCAAGCTTCCAAGTTGGCCAAATGAAATGCACGTGTGGATGTACTAATCCACTAATACTGAACGCATACCTAAGAATTATTCTTCGCGGTTATAACTGGCTGGTAACTCCGCTGTCGACACCGCCCATTTTTCTTATGCTCTAAATCAGACCCGCTGAATGAGTTGAAGTCTCCGTACGTTGTAATGCGCGTCCTACACAGGACTGCTGCCTTGATCCTTAAAGAGCTTGCTGACTACCCGTGCATGTGTAAGCATGGCACGCACAATACTTCGTCTTCCACTTTCTGCATGCTTTTGCCTCCAGCCGGTTCTCATTCGACGTCTGTCTAGGGTCCTTCAGACACTTCAGGACCGTACGGTAGGTGTAGTTCGAGTTTGTCCGTGAATGGCACCAACGGCAGATGGGTGGATGACGACAAGTCCTTCGTCCACGGCATTCTCACGACCGAGAAGCCTGACGTCCTCTGAAAGTAGCCTCAAGCCGGCGTCTCATCTCTCAGCCTAGCAAGAAGGGGGGGGGAACATTCACTTGGACAAGCTGATCAACACAGACCAGCCCTCGACCAACAACGGTTCCAGGAGGACTCTCGAGGCTGCGATAATCTAGTAGGAAGCCAACCTCGGAATGACTCAATTTCCACTTTTCCCGTGAGATCCCACATGGACGACGCTATGATCGGCACGAAAAGCCCGCTGTCGGCCAATGGCTGCATTACCTACGAACTGGGCTTGAAGCACGCACGCTATGGTGGAACTTTAAAGCCCACGCTTGCCAACTGTAATTCCCAGCTTCCGCCTTTGGAGGGGATAGCAGGAAAAAGCCAAAATAACTTCCGGCTACTGCTCCATCATCAAACCATAGCCAATTAGCAGCAAAGCCTTCCTAGTACTGAACAGAGCTTTCTCCCTATCTGCCAACGATCTGGAGGGGACGGAAATGCGTGTTGCGCCCATATTCGGCGGCAAAATAAATGTACTACGTAGGTACGACTACATACATGAATTGCGCCCACCTGAGGTGTCCCTGGGGCCAAATGGGATAGACGCTACAGCACAATTCAGTCGGTAGAATGACGTTGCCTGGGTGAGAGCTCTCCCTGGCGGCGGCGAAGGCGGCGAAGGCGGCCGCAGCAACTTTGGTTGGCCGCAGCAGCAGCAACTGCAGCTTTGGCACGAGCGTCCCTCAGGCAACGAAATTCAGCAGAATCATGGACGCATCTAGAGGTTGGCAATCAAGTCGCCATACCTGTGTTGTCGTATGCATGCGAAACTTTACGTACGAGTCAGTCATTTTCTATTGTCACCATACATGTGCCATATACAGTATGAGAGCATTCGCCAGTCGCAGTCGTGTTTTCACAACTTGAAGTGTGAGTTTGACTAGTGTTTAGGGGGACAAGAGAAAGGTCACAGTTATCATGACATAAGTAAGATTGCTTTTTTCAACATTCCCGAAGTCTCAGACTATCTCTAGTGTCAACCACGCATGGA
>JAAUXU010168680.1_pt1 | contig 55889 bp, 58 predicted proteins | sample 7278151 | NCBI WGS metagenome assembly JAAUXU01 (sample SAMN14350113, study PRJNA611818) | marine sediment metagenome | isolation source: surface marine sediment (1.8m) | place: French Polynesia: Moorea | collected 2018-08
AAGCGATTGGTGGGGAAAGCTCCTCTCGCTCTTTACTGCTGTTCCACTTCTCTGTCACCCTCCTCTTTAGCTGCTGACAGACCATAGGACTTTCCAGCTCAAATGGTGTCCCCCAATGTCTTGGAGCACCGTACGGGGGAAAAGATCTTCTTCTTTGCTGATAGCAAAAAGTCATACTCTGTGCAACTCATCAGTGAAGTTTCCTGCAGGTCTCCTCCTGGAGGACGTTACACTCTTACATAAGACCGGCCAAAGTTGCAAGTGGAGTCGTTTAATCAATGTTGCTTTTGTCCATGCCACTTGCATAAGCGCTCATCTCGCGTACTCGGAGCAATTCTGCCGATGAGTCCAACATGGAGACTGTCAGAAGTAGCAGTGAAGAAGACTTAGAGAAGATTGAGTTGGACAAACTGAATGGAAATGACAGATATCCCGTCGAATTTCCCAATGACCACAACACCGCAGGCGATGAGAAGGAAGAGGAGGTTGAGCCCGACAGTTTGGCAGACGATGTTACCCCCACTCCTCTAGATGAAGTATCAGAAGACTCGGAGGTGGAACAGGTTTTCATCCAGAGCTTGACTCTCCGGGATCGGCCCAAACTAGTCCCGAATCGCTCCAGTGATTCCATCAGCAGTCACAGAAGTGTCAGTTACTTCGTCGACCTTAAAGATACGGAGATAACTTCTGCCCAAGATGATCGTGGTGCTTCTGAAAGACTCACCCAGTCCATGTACGCGAGGTCGGAGTCTAGGGAGAGTCAGACAAGTGTCAGTTTCTTCATTGACGTCTCCGCAGGCACGCAACAGCGAAACGAGAGCACCGGGTCGACCGCCGGAGGAACTAGGAGACAACGAACGGCTGTTGATAACCCGCCGAAGCCTTTCCTGTGTGGCTCAGATCAAGCCAATGCATTTTTCCAGAAGATTATGGAGGCTCTAGACCTCTTGGCTGGCGACTCTCAGAGTCGCGATGAGGTCAGGTACAAACGTAGAGTTGGCGAGAACATTGAACGCCTTCTCAAATGGCAAGAAGAGCGACTGAGATCACGGAAAAGCTTTGCAAGCGCCTCAAAAGTGTGTGCCTTCTTGTATGGGACAAGTCAGAATCGGTGTTCAATCCTTGACAGCAGTCCAGAAGAAACGACTTCTGCCATAACGGACAAGAAACCCAGTCTGAGAAGAGAAAGAACATTTGATTTGGATCCTGGAGAGAGCATAAAAGAAGTAAAAGTTGTAAAGATCTCGTTAGACGGCGACGAAACGTCTGCTCCCGTTAGAAAGCCGATTCTAACCAAAGATGACGAGAGGCTGCTGGAGATGTTCAAGAGACAAAGGATCTTCCACCTTGACAGACTCTCCAAAGAAATGCATAAGCTGGACAAGATTGAGAGAGAGCTGGCGCTCAAGACCAGCTCGTGCGGCCCAGAGCCTAAGAGGTGTTGGGAGCTTGAGCCGATCTCGGCTCCAGCAGTCGAACCCCAAGCGTCTTCGTCACCTTGCGAGACGACAACTCCAGTAACCGCCATTCCTCACCTGAAGCCAGACCTGAGACCAAGACCTGTGCCGCGACCACGGACGAGACTGCCGATGCCGCAAAGACCAGCGAGGAAGCGCGACTTCATCAGCCCCGACGACGGCACTCAACGCGTTAGGGATTCTCGCGTCCCCGCCTCCAGGATGTTGGCGATGACCAGGTCTTGTTACGAGGGTAACGGCGTCGCCGCCGGAGGCAGCGGCGCCCTCATGATGACCCAATCGTTCCACGAAGGCCTCATGACGAAAGATCAGCTGGTAGTGAAGTCGAAGGTGACAGCGGAGGTGACAGGGAAGAAGAGACAAGAAGCAGGGCTGGTGACCCTGGCGGATACTGCGAGAACCACAAACAAGGTACTGTTCTATGCCTCACCTTCTGTGCTTGGATTTGTATCTATAGATGTGATTGCTTTCTTCAGGTCCAGAGCAACAAGTTCAAGCTAACTCAACGTAGAAATGAAGATGAGAATCACCGGGCCTTGGATCGTCAGTCGTCGGGTTCTGCTTGCTCTTGGTTCATTCCCAATGATGACGAGCCCGAAGAGCCCAAAGCCGACGTTGGAATGGCCCCTGACAGCAGCAATCAAAAGTCACTCTACCAGCAATATCAAGCGAGAAAGAAAAAGTCTTCAAGATCCTCAGAGGCGTTCTACATCAGCTACGAAAGTGAAGAGGGTATTCGGAGCAAACGAAAGCCGATTACCTGTGGAGTGACTGCACCGAGAATCAAGGCCAATGTCGTTGATCTGCAGAAGGACGAGAGTCAAAAGCAGGCGGAAATCAATCTGCAAGAGGCTCTCCGACGTCGTCACCCCGCCTACATCGCACGCACCAAGAGCAGGGAGAGCCAGCGCGTCGCCAGGAAGACGACTTTGGCCGAGAAAGGTACGGTCGTCGTGGTCGAGAACATTCCGGGACTGAGGGAGAAGCCAAGGCCGGCCATAAGAGCTTCGGTCAATCACAGTAAGGTCATGACGCGAACGACTCACCAGAGTGAGACGAAGCGATTGCTCAGGCACGAAGACAAGTGCAAAACCACCCCTTCATCGGTCATGAAAAAGCCCTACGAGAGTCCCTACAGTCAGAGCCTAATGGCCACCAGCAACAAGAAGGTGACTGGCGGCGCTCCCAAGGGAGTCCCGAACGTCCTCTTGTCGTCCAGGGAGGTGAAGAAGCGCAAGGAGAAAGGAGGCTATCGCACTAACAGGACGATGACTACGCTTGCTCAGAAGACCATAGAATGACACAAAAGGAACTTGAACACGTAAAGCTTCCACTCACCGAGCAACACGGTCGCCAACATCACTTCCATGACTTACTTCCATAAGTTCTTGCAACAAGTTCCAAGTGCACGCTATAAGGATTACAAAAATGATAAGGACGTCGTATAGTATGTACAGTATATCTTCAAGCGAAAAACTGAAGAAAACCCATCATGACTCAATTTCATTCACCACACTCGCAGTTTTGATAGTTGAGGTCCTTCACACAGTAGAACATCAAATTGCTATTCTCAATGAACCAATGACAGATTGCAGACGGACTATGAACTTAAGAAGGCACCGAGTTAGAACCATCAGGCTCTGGGTCCTCGACCAGCTGGCGAGTGTCACTGTTCTCGTTCTTCTTCAGATTTTCGTCACCCATGGGACTGTGCTTGAAATGCTTTTGACTAATATGAGCCTTTCCGACATCTTCGATCGATTTGACCTCTTCCTCTTCAAAGGCGTCAGAAGCCGGCTTCTTCAGCGCTTTCAAAGACCTAGAAGACAAGTCGCGGCGCGTGTTATCTCGGTCACCGGCGGAATGCTGCCTCGGCGGAGAGGGCGTGGCGCTCACCTCCCTGACGTCGTTCTTGTCGCTCACGATGTTGATCTTCACCTCGATGGAACTGCTGGATTGAGCCGGCGGCTTCTGTTGCAAGATCACTTTACGCTCGCTGCTGCTACTACTCCTGCTTCTGCAACTTCGCTTCCGCTCACTGCTTTTCTTCACTTCTGGCTCGGCGTTGCCTTCCTCAACGTCACCTTTGGTGCCATCGCCGAAGACTTCGACCAGGCTGGTTTCTTGCGGCTTGATCACCACTCTCTTGGTGTCACATGGCTTCCTCACAAGCAGATTTTCTACCATATCCTCCTTCTGATTTTCGATGAGCAAGTCCAACAAAGTCTTGTTCTTTTTCAGCAGCTTCTCCATCTCTTTCCTTTTCAATGAGGCCGAGGACGACCTCCTTTTCTTCTTCTTCTTAGACGACTTCTTCTTCTTCTTCGATGACTTCTTCTTCCTCTTCTTACCTCTGGCCTTCTTTTTCTCTTCCACTTCTTCTGAAGAGCTGGAGCTTTGCTCCTCCGGTGACGACGAAGAGTTCGAGGAACAGGACGACGTTGAACTGGAGCTGTCGGACTCTTCTCCAGACGTGTCAGCATCCTTTTTGCTCTTCTTAGTGGCTTTCTTTTTCTTCTTCTTCTTCTTCTTCTTGACTGCTGACATCTTCTTGGCGATGTCTTCTTCCTCTTCTTCCTTGGGCGGGTTGATCACAGCCTGAATGTGGGGTGAGGGGAGCGACTCGTGACTGCTCTCGATGACGATTCGCTTACTATTGGGACTTGGCGATCGTGCAATGTTTCGTTCGGGACTTGGCAAACGGGCATCGCTTCGAGGCTGAGGACTTTGGGATCGTCGGCAGCTTCGCTGAGGAGTCGGAGATCGCCTGCTGCTCCTCTGTCGAGGACTTGGTGAGCGTCGACTGTATCGTCGAGGAGTTGGCGAGCGCCGACGTCGTCGACGTCGTGCCTCCTCTTCTTCCTGCCGCCTTCGCCTACGCAACTCTCGATCGTGGCTTCGGCTACGACGTCGTCTCTCGCGGCTCCTGCAAATAGAGGGACATGATTACAATGTTGTACCATGTTTTACTATAATGTTGTTCTCGAATTTTCTCCTACTGAAGACAGCAATTCATGTCCGCACATCTGCTAAAGTAACAGCAAGGCCTCGAACCTTCACAAGTTGGTGAAGCAGACGCTTGAGCCGTTGCAAAAAGCCACGCGTTGCGCACAGTGCGCAAAGTACAAGTACATGCAGTTGGCAATTCTGTAGCATTCGGTACTAACCTTAACAGGAAAAAAAACCCGGTGCGAAGTATTAGTCGTAGGTACAAAGTATTAACCTTAACAGGACAAAGAAACTGTACGACACTCATTGCATGCTTCTCTGAAGCAATAAGCTCTTGTATCACTCACTGACCTGCTGCGAATCTCCCTAGTACGTCTCCTCTCCCCACTGCTCCGACGATGACGATCTCGACTGCCGTCCCGTCTGCTTCTTTGTTCACCGTCGCTCTCTTTTTTTGTCTTTTGAAAATCCTTCTCAAACTCTCTCTTCATGGCCAACTTCTCCCTGAGACATTTGGCCCTGAAAGCCTCTCTCTCCTGCTGTCTCAGGTTATCCGAGTCTGGGCCGACGGCGAACCCGGTGAAGGACTGAGGGCGACTTCGACATCTTGATGAACTTTCAGCGTCTTTCAACTCCTCTGGCTGAACGAGCGTCGACGACGAGGTCACGAGTTTCTTTTCCAACTCATTGACCTGGCTGACGATGGCGTTGGCGATGCTGGCGGGATTTTCCGAAGTGCTCATGTCCTCCAACAATAGGCTTTCCATCTTCTTCAGTTTAAGCGTGGACTTAGGAGGCGCGACCTCTCCAGAGGGCGAAGGCGCAGCTGAGGGAGAGGAAGAAGTCTCTTTTGACGGATGATCTGGTACTGAAGAGGTCACTTCCTGGTCGTCGTTCGAGGCCGCCAAGGAGACTCCAGGCACTGACGAGGGCGAGGGACTATCACAGGACGTTGAATTCTGGTGATTTGCTTCAAGCTCACTCTTGCCACTTAGCTTGATCTCGATCTTAGTTGCCCTGCGGACGGCTGGGATCGACTTCCCCGGCGTCGCGCCCGCCGAGGCAACGGTGAACGAGTCAGACACAAAGCTCTTGTTGTCGTTGACGAGCAAAGGCTGATGAAATGACAGAGGAGACTTGACTTCCAACATTTCTCTTGAATTCTCGTCTTTCATTGTATACGGTTCTTTTGCTGGGGAAGGATTTTCCTTGTCAGACACGGAATTTTCCTCTTTAGATTTACTCGATCTCTCCTGCGCCCTCTCATGCTCACAGTCATTGCCCTCGTTGTCCTCGTGCTTCTGCCTCTTTCTCCACCTTGTGCTCTCTCTGCTACTTGATCTGGATTTTCTTCGTCGGCTTGATCGCGTCTCCTTGGGTCTCTCCTTTTTCTCAGGCGATTCTACATTAGCAGCTTTGAGTTCATCCTTGACAACCTCTTCATTGCACTTGTCCGATACTTTTCCGTCCCGCTTAGTCGGTGCAAGATCTTGGATCGCACCGTCATGTTCTCTTTTCTTATCTGGAATAATTGGCTTCGCCAACTCTTGATTCTCTCTCTTCGACATCTCTTTCGTTGGGGATGGGTCTGGAGCCGCCGCTACCGCTTGCCGAATCTTCCTAACGTCTTTTGAGTGATCGCTGTTCAGCTTCGAAGCCGCGCGGTCACCTCGCGCAGGACTTCGCTCTTCACTTCTTGAATTCCTCTTCCTTTCATGGTTCTCCGACCCCGAGGATCTTGATTGCCTCCTACCTCTCCGTGTGTCGTCATCCTCTTCTGTGTGTCCATTGCTTGTGGACTTGGACCTGGACCTAGACTTGTGTCGCCGCTTCTTCTTTCTCCGCTCTTTTCGCCTCCTCCTCTTGCTGTCATCGTCCCCATCTCCTTCACTGCCACTCGAGGATCTCCGATCTCTTTTTCTCTCTTCTCTACTTCCAGATCTGGACCGAGTGTGGTGACTTCGAGATCGCGATCGGTGGTGAGAGTTCTCATACCTCGACGGGTAATAACGCCCCTCGCTACTCCTGTAGTGATGGAAGTCTTCTGGATGATGTAAGTGCCGGTGGAAAAAAACATTGTACGGACAGTGAGCCCTGATGTGGCCGAACTCGTTGCAGTTGTAGCACCTCCTGAAATCTGGCTGGTGGTGGTGAAGATGCATGTCGTGGTGGGCTGGTGGAGCGGGTCCGTAGTGAGACTCAGAGTCGACGATCCCCTTTTTCTTGTCGCGCTGCTGCATGATCTTGTTAAACGCAGCCAAAGGGTCGTCCTTGGCCTCAGCCAAAGCCTCCCTAGGAATGTCCACCTGGTGACGAGAAAGCTCATCTTCGTCCTCGACAGCTGCTTCTTCCTCTACGACGGGTCGGGCGTGAGCGTTGATCAAGACGTCGGGAACGCGAGGTTTTTCCTCTTCAACACATTTCGCTGTAACGTTATTGTCAGACTTTTTTGCTATAATTTCATCTTCTTTATCGTCTACACCTTCTTTATCGTCTTCACCTTCTTTACCGTCTTCACCTTCTTTACCGTCTTCACCTTCTTTACCGTCTTCACCCTCTTTATTGTCTTTATCTTCTTCATCTTCGTGTTCTTTTTGTTCTTCTTGATTTTGCATCAAATTTTCTGGAGCTGGTGACGACTCTAAAGTCTCTTTTTCTTCACTTTCTTCTTCATGCCCCGTCATCAGTTGGTCAATGCCCGCCTCCAAGAGCTGCTCCACCTCCTCACGCTCCTCCTTCTCCGGGGTAGGCGTTCTTGTCGGTGTTTTCTCCTGCTCTAGCTGGGGCTTCTCCCCGACATGGTGCAGCTCTCTGAATTGCGCGGCTTTGGAGCGTAGGCGGCGGTTGGGGATGAGATCGTCGATGTCGGTGTCAGTAGCGGTGCATTCTGGCGCCAGCGGACAAGCTCGAGGCTTTCGCTTCAGGCGATTCCTGGCGCAGGACTCGCAGACGCTGGCGGCGCAACAGGGCAGCATCACCGCCTCCTCCAGCAGCCAGCGGCATATCGCGCAGGTCAACTCGTCGGGAAAGAGCAACTCCATATCACAGTAGCTGAAAGCAGAAGAAAAATGTCGTCATAATCTCATCGAACGCCATGGGCGACAGGATAGCAAGACTTGTTATTAGACTTTCAGTAGCTGTCCACGTCACTGTGGTTACTTCCGCGATTTGTATTGGATCTGCCGCACTGTGTTCCACTTGAAGTTGAAAGTCCTATCCCTGTACAAAAACTTGCCGAACCACTTTCTGTCTCTGGGCGACAAGTGCCGCCAGCAGTCCAACATGTTGTTCCTCACGAGCCACTCGAAAGAATAGGGGTTCTCGTTAACTTCATCGAGCCGCTTCTCTTCAGCATCCAGTCTATCCATCAGGTCTTGGCTGACTGCCATGGCCTCGAAGGGCAACTTCTTGGCCACGCGGCTGAGCCAGGGCTGCACTTCCTCCCAAAAGGCCTTGCCGCCCACCTCCAGTATGATCCTGCCGGCCTTGACAGGAGTCACGTAGTGGTGGATAGATCCTTTGCCGCCGCCCAACTTCTTCCCGACGCCGTGTCGGGTCACAGCCTTGTAGGGTGCGTCCACCCTGTATATGGCAAAGGTCTTGCCCTCCCGCATGAACTTTCCGGTGTAGTTGCGTAGCATTTCGAAGTGCTTATGCGACAGTTCGCCGCCGGCGATCGCCACGATACCGTATTGGCCCAACTGTAGACGGTTCTTTATGGTTTCTTCTCCCAACACCCGATACAACTCTTTGGAGCCCTGCAAGAGGAGACGCGTTTACTATTGGGGTCAGGTGCTGACAACTCGACTTTCACGTACCCTAACTGGTTTCACCCCGATCCCCGGTGCCGCCAAAGCAGTCGGTACTTTGGGGTAGATGGGCAAGCGGTACTTCTCCGGCAAGTTGGAATTATCGAAAGGCGGAGCAGCGGGAAAGACCCGGAGCGAGGCTGCCGGCACGATCAGCCTCACTGTGGCCGACGGCCTTGACAACAGCGCCGTCCGCCTAAGAGCGACCAGTCCAGCAGACATGACGAATTTTCTCCTTCCACGTTCAGATGACCATCGGCGCCATGGTCCTCACGTAACACTTCGTTCGCTACCCTAATTCTTATACTCCTTTACTTCATGGCCGCAGATTCCGACGGTCCGGCTCAACGTGGAATGGAAGAGAAGCTACTTCTGGCTGTTGTCGCTTTACCACACATGAACTGGGGCTAGGCCAATCACAGATGTCTCGTTGTGCGTGACGCTGGTGATTCACGGCTCTGTCGATGCGGCCGTTCACCTCTTGCGGAACGTCCTCACCCTCCGGGCAGTTTACCCCGACTGAGGCCTGAAACGACTGCAAGCGCCTGATGCCAGCGTCAAAGTTGATAGCAAGTGTGAGGTCAGGAGGAAGAAAATTATCTTCTGGTGTCCAAGTTTCACACATTTTAAGGTAAGTTTCTTCGTCATAGAGTGCTGAAGTATTTGCGTTCTTTGGCTATATTAAATGAGGCCGTAATCGCACGATCTGTCACAAGGAGTCTGCGGCTGACTGAGAACGCTTCCAGCTGCGACGACTGTGACCAGCTGTGACCAGAAGCGATTGTCGAAGAGCGACGCCGTCGCCTCAGAGTGGGCGTCCAAGTGTCATCGGGTCCAACTCAACTGGTCACAACGCGATAGGCGACGAGCACTGAGAAGACTTCCCCTCTTATGAGCGGCAGAGCAGTCGGGCAAAGTAAAAAAGAAAAGAGCCCAGACGAGGGAAGGAGGACGTCAAGTGAAGCAAGCAGAGCCTGAAGAGAGAAGAAGAGAGCTCCTTCCTCCCTCAGGGCTCGGGCCAGGACCCAGGACTCGATGTCGGAGTGCTGCTCTCTGTACTTAGACTGCCACGGAAGAAGCTCCGGAGGGAGACGAACCACTTCTTCGACGCTGTTCCGCGCTGGAGGGGCCTCCCGCTCCTCACGATACACCCGTCGACGAGGGCCAGGCGAGGAGGAAGAGCGACGAACGCACTGAGTCATCCTTGGTCGTCAAGTCTTGCGGCCACCGGTGCTATCTCAATCTCTGTGACTGCAACGTAGGCAGCTTATCTAATCGTCGGAGCGGTGAGGGAGACGTCTGTCACGGTCATGTCACTTGAAGGATGAGCAATAATAGGACTCCTCCACCGAGACCGCCGCAACCGGCGGCTCCTTCGGCCACGCCGCCATCAGCGGCGGCGGCTTCCGCGACGGCTTCTGACGCAACGGCTACGGTGACAGGTGCGGCGGCAGCGGCGGCCCCGCCTTCGGTCCCGACGGAGGCGGTGGTTGCTCCGGCTTCCCCCAAGCAACAGCCGCCTTCACACGCCGCCACAGCGTCTTCTCTGCCACCAACTTTCTCGCAGTTGGCGCTGACGGTGTCTTCGGCGCGGCTGCGTAGTGGAGGTGGTGTCACGGCGCGGGCACTTCTGCGGCCAAATCCGTATGTCGAGGTGATCGTGGACGGACGACCACCCAAGAGGACAGAGACCGCTAAGTCCACGTATCATCCCAAATGGAACGAGACGCACACGCTGCTCGTTACTCCCTACTCCAAACTGCTGTTTCGCCTGTACGACCACAGTGCCTTTAAAAGGGACTCTCTGATGGGCGAGCACACGCTGGACCTTTTCTCGCTGCTCTCAGTCAACAGCGGCAAACTCAACGGTGTCGCCGTCGCCGCCCCTCTTAAGTCAAGAAACTCGGACGCTGGAGGACGAGCGAGCGAGCTCCAAGTCAAGCTTGATGGCATGTGCGTGGACCTGACGACGTTACCTAGAGCCGGAGTTTCCGTCGTGCCGGCGGTTAACGGGGCGGCGGCAGCCGCTGCGACCTCCTCGGAAGACTCCGGCACGTCAGAAGCCGCAGGAGGCGTCGTCACGAGGCCGGCGCCTCCGGTGCCACCGAGTCGCCCAGCGTCGTCTTTTTATCAGCCGTCGATCAATGGAGCGAAGGGAGGCGTTGAGGCTAACAGCCGCTCTGGAAGGAGATCTTCAGCCAAGCTTCCGTCTCTGCCGAAAGAGACTACTTCATCCACCGGTCGAAGTCCTTCGGCAGCATCAAGTTCGACGACGTCGACGTTGAAAGGTGAGAAAATGTCGGCGACACGCAGTAGTTGACTAAAGAACACCTTTTAGTTGCTTGAGGCTCTACAGGTGCAGCTATTCAGGCAGACTTTGCACTTGCTAAAGGTAGCATTAAGATCGGGTGAGCAGTGCATATTTGGTCGCCTAATCTACCTTGTACACTACGAGCGAGTTATGCAATGGCAGGTGGGAGGAAAACCTGTCACTGCAGATGGCCACGAGTACATAATGAACCAGAACACCCACTTGTGTCCATGCACTTGTGGGTGCATGAAGAGCTGCGACTAAGTCGATATTTGGCGGCTAAACTAACGTTGGAAAAACATGCCACTTTGTACCGACTGCTAATCATTTTGTTCACCCGGTTAACTCCTGAGCATATTGCACAGGGCCATTGCCAGTCTTGAGCCCCGAGTGCAGCCCGTCGGGTACCCCGGGCCAGTCTCCTCCGGCAACGGCAGATGCTGCTGTGGTCAAGCAGACCCGGAGAATCATTCTGCCACCCATACACCTAGGTATCTCTTCTTTTGGTTTGGTGTTCAAGGAATCACGCAAGTTCCGCAACATCAGCGCATACAACAGATGTATACGTGTACAAAATTATACAGTTATACATGTGTATTGCATCTGTTTGTGCCCTCTGTCCAGACATGAGCACAGCCCCCTCCAATGGTCCATTTTGTAGGGGGTCCCCTAAAAAATAGATCATCCTTTCCACTTCCACTTCCCTGTCCACTGCACAGAGATGTCTATTACACAAAAGTGACATATTTTTTAAAGTGAGGAAGTTCTCTGGGGTCCGCCTTTGAATATCACTAATATTTAAAAAGTTTTATGACAATGAAATATATAATTAATACTATATTTATTGGGATCTCTGGCCTGTGCAAAATTTTTTACACCAAAGTTGTAGTCCTTTAAGTGCTGAACACAGGCATGTGTGTGGCTTGGTGAAATGACTATTATGAGGTGAGTCATTAACACTTGATTATTGAAGGCTATTGGCTCACTTTAAACCACCAATGATGCACATGCAGTCATAGCAAGAAGACAAAACCTTCCCAATATCAATGCTCTGTCCAAATCTGGGGCCATACTTGGCCCAAACACATTCTGTTAGGGAAATATTATGAGTAAAGGTGATAAACTCACTTAGAATCAGTACCTGGGCACCTAGAGAGATGGAAACAAAGCATTGTGCCATTTCCACTGCTGAATGCCAGTCTGAGTGCAGATTTGTCCAAACACTATTTGTTACGTTATAAATTGTTAAAGGTTGTAAACTCATGGTTACAACCTCCCCCAGAGATCTTCCTCATCTTAAAAAATATTACACTTTTGTGTAATAGACAACTCTGTGCAGTGGACAGGGAAGGCTGTACCCACCCCCACCCCTACCCCCTAAAAAATGGACCATTTTGGGGGGCTGTGCTCATGTCTGCCTCTGTCTCATGTGTCTTGGCACCATCTTGCTGATTGCACAGGTGCGTATCGTTTCCATGCTGTGCGCCGACTTCCTCACGTGACTCTTGGTAACTTCTTCTAAGAGATGTCAGCTAGCCTGAAAACTTTAAATTTTGACTGTTATTATGATCATTGCACAGCGTTCGTGCATGTTTTGCACAGTGCTTGGTGATGTAAGAGTGCCAATGATTTCAGCGGGTGCCTAAAATTGATCTGTTTTCATTCCAGCTAAGTCCTCTTCCACGCCCTCCTGCACGACCAATGTGACTGTGAGCAATGGTGCGGTGGTAGCGCCGGCCGCCACCACTGCCGCGGCCGCCACGGCTGTCTCGACCCCCTCCGACTCAGTGGCAAATACGACCAATAACGCTAATAATAAGAATTTGGGCGATGAAAGCAGCGGAAGCGGCACTGAAGCCGCAGCATCCACCGCTGCCGAGGCCTTGGCCAGGGCGAACATCAGCCACCAGCCGCCACACATTTCAGTAGCGGGAAATCCGCCCCCGAATCCATCAGCAGCGACGGCCAAGAGCTCACCGGGGGGAGGTCCAGGGGCGGCTGCCGCTGCTGTAGCCAGTCAGAACGGACAAGAACAAGAAGAACCCTTACCTCCTGGCTGGGAGATGAGGTACTCAACAGTTTTTAAGTCAGTTGAAACAATCACTGAAGCTATGAAACAACCTAAGGTTTGACCATTACGGCCGCCGCTACTACGTGGATCACAACAACCGCAGCACGACTTGGGAGCGTCCACAACCTCTCCCTCCGGGATGGGAGATGCGTAGAGATCCCAGGGGCCGACCCTACTACGTCGATCACAATACCAGGTAATTACGTTTGCGTTGTCATTGCATCTGTACAGAGTTCTGTAGCGATTCTTCCATGCAGGACGACCACTTGGCAGAGGCCCAACACCGAGCGACTGCAGAACTTCGCCAGTTGGCAAGGAGAGAGAGCACAGGTCGGTTGGATTTGGTCAGGGTACTTGTGAAGATTGGCACACGTGTGCAATTCGATATCTCTAAGGTGTTGCAAATGAAGAATCAGCGCTTTCTCTACCCTGATGCCTCAACGCGCGGAGCCGCCGGGGCATCCGCCGGTTCCAGTGGCCCCGGGGATGAAGATGATGCTACAGACCCGTTGGGTCCGCTTCCAAACGGCTGGGAAAAGCGGGTCGAGCCCAACGGGAAAGTCTATTTCGTTAACCACAAGAACCGGACCACTCAGTGGGAAGATCCCAGGACACAGGGACAGGTGAATCCAATCGACCAAAGTAATAGGAACTACAAGGCCTACGTCCTGAACTTGTTGAAGGTGAAAGAGGAGCCCCTTCCTCACGGCTGGGAGATGCGGACCACCGAAGACGGGTCTCCTTATTTCGTTGATCACAACACCAGGACCACAACTTTCGATGATCCACGCCCGGGCGCCATCAAGGGACCGAAGGGCGCTTACGGAGTCCCCGTCCAGTACGAGAGGTCATTTAGGTAAAAGAACTGACATAAGGTGTCAACTGTGGGTAGATGATAACTTGGTAACCGCTGGTTTTCTCGTTGCAGATGGAAACTTTCTCAATTCCGCTATCTCTGCACCTCGAACGCTCTGCCCAGCCATATCAAGTTGTCTGTCTCCAGACAGACCCTATTCGAGGACAGCTTCCACCAGCTCATGCGACTGCCGGCGTTTGAGCTCAGGCGAAGGCTGTATATCATCTTCCGAGGAGAGGAGGGATTGGACTACGGGGGTGTGGCCAGGTGGGCGGATGCGTTTTCCGAAAGGACTGCCAGATTTAGATGGCGTTCGTAATTAATCTCAAACACCCATTCTTATAGGGAGTGGTTCTTTCTTTTGTCCCACGAGGTGCTGAATCCCATGTACTGCCTCTTCGAGTACGCCAACAAGAACAACTACAGCCTGCAGATTAACCCCGCCTCGTATGTCAACCCAGACCACCTGGTAAGCACCGTAAAGACACGAACAGGATTCGTCACTGACGCAACTGGACGTTCCTTCCGCAGCATTATTTCAAGTTCATTGGCCGTTTCATCGCCATGGCGCTTTACCACGGAAAGTTCATCTACTCCGGCTTCACCATGCCATTCTACAAGCGTATGCTGAACAAGAGGCTGGGCATGAAGGACATTGAGTCTATCGATCCAGAGTACTACAACTCTCTGGTGAGTTCCTTTTCATGCATTAACACTGCAGTGGGTAGACCATTCTTAGTGCTCGAACGAATCATTTCGGTACACTAACGTTTGAGACGAGTCTGACGCTGATACCATCCGTCTTGCAGGTCTGGATCCGCGACAACGACATCGAGGAGTGCGGACTTGAGATGTTCTTCAGTGTGGATTATGAGTTACTGGGAGAAATCAAGTCCCACGACCTGAAGCTAGGAGGGGACAAGATCCAAGTCACAAATGAAAACAAAGAAGAGTACCTAGAACTGGTATGCATATGATGCACACAGTCCAGAATTTGGCTAGGGCAGATCTCTCTCAACACCTCTTGATTGGCCGCCGTCCACTCTTCACACTTGTGTCTTCACAGGTCGTTGCTTGGCGCATGTCCCGCGGCATCGAAGAGCAGACAAAAGCGTTCCTGGACGGCTTCAACGAGGTGGTTCCCCTCGAGTGGCTGCAGTACTTTGACGAGAGGGAGCTGGAACTGTTGCTCTGCGGGATGCAGGAGATCGACGTCGATGACTGGCAGAGAAACACCATCTACAGGCATTACACGAAGAACAGCAAGCAGGTTCTATGGTTCTGGCAGGTACGTTTCAATGCATCGGGTGACTTTCCAAACGGCCTTCTAGCTTTTCGCTTCTTCCAGTTTGTGCGCTCCATGGACCACGAGAAGCGTTCGCGTCTGCTCCAGTTCGTGTGCGGCACGTGTCGCGTGCCCGTTGGCGGCTTCGCGGAGCTCATGGGCAGCAACGGCGCGCAGCGTTTCTGCATCGAGAAGGTCGGCAAAGACAGTTGGCTGCCGCGCTCGCACACCTGCTTCAACAGGCTTGACCTCCCCCCTTACAAGAGCTACGATCAATTGGCTGAGAAGCTCACGTTCGCGATAGAGGAGACAGAAGGATTCGGCCAGGAGTGAAAAACTAATAGGAATCAAGTCATACTGTGATCAAGAAGTGGCTCTATGCGTAGTGGATGCCCTGTGGTGCGTCGCTAACCCTGTTGGGTTGGGTCAATTGAACCCATCATATCCGCAGCATTGACTACTGCATACAACGCTGAGCCAAAGAGTTATTCTTATCGATAGATATCCGGACACTCCGCTGCATAGTAACGAACATGATTTTGTTGTCGTCACAACAACTATAAGTAGTAGGGCAGGATGAGGTTGACATGCAAGCAGTGAGCAAGCTACCTAGCCAAACTTTAGTCAGAACTAAGTCTAAAAAGTGTTGAAAATTGTGATTATAAAATTCGTGTATTTTGCTCTCTTAGTAAAACTGTTGCCATTTTACGGCTGCTTAACGTCACTGTAGTAATTCCTGCTGTCCTCATCCGTGCGCAGGTGCCTCTCCACGTACTTACCGATGGACGGGTCCTTGGCAGAGTAGCTCTCGAGACACTTGAGGGACAGCAACTCGGGCTTGAAGTTGGGGAGTACATATAGCCAACACTTTAAGGGCTCGCGTCCCGATTGAATGCTCTCCTCTCTTCTTATGTAATAGGACGGGGCGTCCTCGAGGCGGTCAAGGCTGGAGAGCATCCGCTCGTCCACGTTGTACACCTCGCCTACGAAGAAGGAGTCTGGTTCATGTGGGTGAGATGTCACAGATTTCTCACCCACCTCGGACATGCTCCCCCTTCCCCGGCGAGTCCAGTAGATAGGGGATGTTAAACCTGGAGGCCACGACGAGCGGATACTTCTGTTCCGTGGTTCCCTCGGCCACGAAGGAGGCCTTACCGTACTTCTCTTCTTCCGTGATCCAGTGGTGGTTAGGCTCCCCTTTCTTCAGAGTCCCGTAGACGAACACTAGGTGCCGATAAACATGGCTCACGGCCGCGCCGCACTTGTTACCTACGAGTTCCATAGGGCCATTCGCTCGTTCCGTCGCTCCAGACCTTGCGGGCGAAGAAGGCTACAGCTGATTTTCGCAGAACATAAACAAAAACAAATTCATTCCGCGGCCACGCTTCGGCGTCCGGATCCAACTTGAGAGCTGCGTGATGCCCTCGGACGTCGACAACGGGCACGGAGAGGCGGCCAACGCGTATCCCACGTGCCCCTCCCTTAAGAATCTAGTCTCCGAGTCGTGGTTCCGCCCTTCGGCAGAGTCGAATTCAGCGCTGAAGTCTCTGGGAGCACCACATGTGGCATCCTTCGACTACATGCTGGGCGAGGGGCTCCACAGGGCGGTGGAGGATCTGCCCCCGATTGAATTCTCGGTACCGGAGCTGGATGGAAGGCGACTGAGCATACGAGTGGACGAGTGTACCATATCCAACCCGGAGGTGGCGCCAGGGTGTGGCACGGTTCGGGAACACCGAATCTTTCCTACCGAGGCGAGACAGAGGGGCACGTCTTACAAGGGCCTTTGCAGAATCAGATTTACGTACTCGATCGATGGCGTCAAACAGGCCTCGATGGGCAAAGTCTTGGGAAACCTGCCAATCATGTTGTGCTCCGAGGCCTGTAATCTCAAGGGGCTCAGTCCCTCGGAGTTGGTGGCTAGGGGAGAGCAGGAGACTGAGTGGGGAGGATACTTTATCTTAGGAGGCCACGAGAGAATCATAAGGTAGATACAAGAATGCCTCATACAGCGTGAAAAGTCCTATCTCTTCGATCTCTCCAGAATGCTCCAGACCACCAGGCGGAACTACCCGATCGCCATGAGTCGCCCCTCGTGGAAGAATCGTGGGAAGAACTTTTCGGACCTCGGGGTGCTTCTGGAATGCGGAAAAACAGACTTAACCACCACTAAGAACGTCTTGCACTTTGTAACAACCGGTGAGTTAACATGCATACGACTGCGCACTTACACGTAGCATAGTACCGATCCGTGCTTTCAGGCACCGCCAAGTTCATGTTCAACTTGGGCAAGGAGTTGTTCTTCGTTCCCGTCGTTTGTATTCTTAAGTGCTTGACCGAGCGCTCAGACGCTGGCATCTACGAGGCACTGATGGCGGGAACGGACCCGAAAGATCACTACTACCGGGGGTGCGTGAAAAATATGCTCACGGAACCCCAGGAAGAAGGGTTGTTCAGCTCGAAGCAGGTAAAGGACGACATGTTCTCGAACACTCTGCGTCACTTTCTTACTTTCTTGTTTGTTTCAGATGAGAGAATACATCGGACGCAGTTTCCGTGACAAAATCTCCTTTTCGGCCCCCGAGTGGTTCGACGACGAGGAGATCTGCGACTTCTTGCTCCGCCGCTCAATCTGCATTCACCTCAGCGATAACGAGGACAAGTTCCAGATCATCGTGTTTATGGTCAAAAAACTCTTCACCCTGGTCAGTAGCATCGGTTTTGCTCTCCAATTTTTTTGGGGTACTATTTTCAACCTTTTAGGTTCAAGAAAAGTGCGTTGTGGAAGGCGTCGACTGCCTTATGATGCACGAGATCGTCTTGGGTGGCCACCTCTACCTGCAGCTACTCAAGGAGAAGCTGGACCGCTGGTTGCTGTCGCTCAAGTTTGCCATTTTGAAGAGAGCCAAGGACAAGGGGAAAGCATTTGACCTTACGCCACAGGTACCATATATCACGTACATGTACATCCTACATGCGATCATGTATATATTGTACAGTGCAATGCATATACGGTGTAATCTGTTCAATTGGTTAAAAAAGATTTAGACACTTCGCCTGAATGTCAAATTTTGGTCTACGCAGGAAATGAACTGGTGCGCGGGCAAAACTATTCACCTGGAGCGAATGTTCGAGAACTTCTTGGCAACGGGCAACTTGCCGAGTGATACTGGGTTGGGCCTCATGCAAAGCAAGGGAATGACGATCATGGCGGAGAACATCAACCGCATGCGCTACATGTCTCACTTCAGAGCCATTCACAGGGGCTCATTCTTCCAGGAGATGCGGACCACCGAGGTCAGAGCGCTTCTCCCGGACGCCTGGGGCTTCGTCTGCCCCGTCCACACCCCGGACGGTGCACCTTGTGGTTTGCTAAATCATCTGGCGGCGCCAGTAGAAGTCGTAACCCACGCACAGGACGCCTCTCAGATCCCGCAAGTCCTGGTCAACTTGGGGATGTTTCCTGTGGACGACGTTCCTGATCGCGTCCTTCAGTCCACCGGGTGTTATCCGGTGCTCTTGGATGGGCGAATGTGCGGCTACTTGGCAAGACGCGATGCTGTTAGGGTCGCGGATAAGCTTCGGATGATAAAGACCAATCCCACTGATCACAGAGTGCCCAAGGTTACCGAGATCGTTCTGGTCCCAGATCGAAGTGGAGTTTCGTCTGTCGCCGGACAGTATCCAGGCCTGTTTATCTTTACCGGCCCCGCTCGAATGGTTCGGCCAGTTGTCAACTTAGCTCTCAACACCATCGAGCTCATCGGGACCTTTGAGCAGGTTACTTTACCATTGTTTACAGTCCTTATTCCTCAGCAATGGCAAAAACCCCTTTTCATATGTGCCCTGCGTAGGTGTTTCTGGACATCTGCGTTGCCAGTGAGGAGGCCTACGACGGTGTGACGACTCACCAGGAGATCAGGCAGACGTCCTTTCTTAGTAATCTTGCTTGCACCATTCCCCTGCCGGACTTTAATCAAGTGAGTCTTGATTCGGTACACTCAGGATAAAAGTCACCGTCTCTCATTTCCACATTGTCGTACTAGTCGCCTCGCAACATGTACCAGTGTCAGATGGGAAAGCAGACGATGGGGACGCCCACGCACACGTGGCACTTGAACTCTGAGACGAAGCTTTACCGCCTACAAACGCCCACTTCACCGTTCTTCAGACCTGCCCATTACGACCACATCGCCATGGATGACTACGCCATGGGCACCAACGCTGTGGTAGCTGTCATCTCCTACACTGGCTATGACATGGAGGACGCCATGATTATCAATCGCGCATCGTTGGATCGCGGATTCGCTGCCGCTTCTATATACAAAAGCACATTCGTGGACCTGCGCGAGATCAGCACGGGCAGGAAAAGACCCGGGGAGGCTTCCGGGGCTGACGTCATCTTCGCCAGGGACCCCTCCAAGCCGGCTTTAGCGAGACATCTGGTGAGTAAAGGTGCATTTTCAGTATAACCTGACATTGGTCGATTAGACTTGAAGTATGTGACCTGTGAATGTAATGTGTTATTTGCGTATGCTTCTAGGACGCCGATGGTCTGCCTTACTTGGGGGTCCCCCTTAACGAGGGCGACCCGCTCTACTGCTATTGTGACTCCGGGGACACCGGCTACTTCGTGAAGCGCTACGACGGCAAGGAAATGGTTTTTGTCGATTCGGTCAAGCTCTGTGGCAACGACACCGGCACGGGCGAAAGGAACCGCGCCTGCATCACTTTTAGGGTACCTAGAAATCCGTCTGTTGGAGACAAGTTTGCCTCGAGGGCAGGGCAGAAAGGTGACCTCACCCAGAGCAACCCTTAAAGACGCCCCCTTCTCACGTCATTTCGTCATAGGTATCTGCAGTCGCAAGTGGCCCTGTGAGGATTTGCCTTGGACTGAGAGCGGCCTGTGTCCCGACATCGTATTCAACCCCCACGGATTTCCTTCGAGAATGACAATTGCTATGATGATCGAGTGTATGGCGGGGAAGTCGGGTGCGCTTTATGGAATGGTGCATGACGCAACGCCCTTCAGGTAATGTACATCAAGTCAGTCACCGCGGTCAAGTCCATTCAACGCATTCTCTTGTTGCTTTCGTACGTAGATTCGGGGAGGGCGGTGCAATGGGTGGCAAGAATCACGACAAAGCCGGAGTTGACGCCATCGAGTACTTCGCGCGCCAACTGGAGCATGCAGGATACAACTACTACGGAACAGAGACGCTCTACTCTGGCACAGGTGCGTACGTACACCGTCGAGGATGGACAGGAGTACCGTGCATACTAAGTGACTGCGTTGATCACGGCATCCAACACTATACTGTATTCTTTAACTTAGATGGTGTCGAGATGCGCGCAGAAATCTTCTTCGGGATCATCCACTACCAGCGCCTTCGCCACATGGTGAGCGACAAGTTTCAGGTGCGCAGCCAAGGTGTCGTCGACATGGTCACGAGACAGCCATTGAAAGGTACGTCCATTGAGCCACCCTTATAATCTAGCCCGAGAACATTTATTCTTGTCCGGTGGTTTGGGCACCTACGTAGATGTGTGACGTGCACCCGAACAACAGCTTTTAAGACTCGTCCACCGAAGGAAGCATCTGATGCATCTCATCGCGAGAACGTAGCACTTGCATGAGATTCCTTCACCATAGAAGAGTCTTTGCAAAAGCTGTAACTCCTTACAAGTACTTAATGACAATTTCTGCTGCAAAAGCGCCCAGGCTGAGCGCTGATCCCACTCCAAGGATAATAATGATGAAGTTCATCTCGTCGAACGTCAGCGATGTAGCGGGTCTGAGGAGGGAGATGGTAGCTTTCGATGAGGGCCTAATCTTAAACGTGGAAAATGATTAAATTGCCTGCCTGAAGCTTGCAGCCATTTCGTGGGCCAATTTTCCAGCAGATTCTTCGCCATCGTGGATCCACTTCTGAATAATCCCGGCATCGCGGAGTCGCTGAATCTTGTAGTTCGCAGCAACCCTGATGGGGGTCCTTTGGCGCAGCCCAAGGGCGATTCGGGTAGGCTTGAAGCACTCGTGCATGACGGTGGCATTGGACTCGCCCACGCTGCATTGCGTACACGCAGTGGTTGACAAATAACATGGTGTAACTATTCTGTATACTGTAAACCTTCCTGTTCGTCAAGTATTTCCTCCACCCAAAATCCAGGACCTGTCTGGTGTGAATAACTGCCCGATTCTTGCCGTCGTCGAGTCCTTTTAAAGTCTCTTCAATGTGGACGTATTCCTTGAAGACTTTGGCCAGCCCGCGGTGGCTGCTTAGGATGCTGTTGTTGAAGAAGATCTCGATGTCTTCGCAGCAGTTGTAGATTTCAAAGTCGTCCTGCCGTGGCGTGGAGTGCATTACCAGGACATAGCAGTCATGAACACCTTTTATGCTACCCTCTCGTTGACGACGTCCCACAACTCCTCGAGAGAATTTATGGGATCGGGAAAGATGTTGACAGATATGACGGAGGTGAGACCGGACTGGTAGGCCGAGCTGGTGATAAAGAATCCCATGAGAATGCCCGCACCGCTCAGCCTCAGCTTCTGTGGGCCCAAGAGACGCCTGGTCAGAGGGTTCGACTGCGCCATCAACACTGAAAACACGTAGGACAAGATGACAGCACTGCCGCCAGGGCTGACAGTATAGTTTGCCAGTAGGTAGAGGTAGGTGAAGATTGCGGCGATCAGGATCATTAGCCTATGTGGTTTAAGATGATGTGTACATCATAAACATATATGTACCGCAGTATTCACCACACAGTCCATTGAAATGGTATAACAAGGGCCATGATGGGTTGATAAGATCTCGGTTTAGGTACGAGGACACAAGTCTCCACGAGGGTGTGCCAGTCCGTGAACTCCATGAAGCGCTTTCTACTGTCCGTAATGAAGAGGTTGGCCCATCCGATCTCAGCGATCCCATGTTGCAAGTCCCCCTGCAGTCCCGTGTAGTTTCCAGAGCCCAGTGGTGACTCTTGGCCCCACAAATTGCCATCGGAGGGCAGGCGGACCTCCAAGGAGTAGCCCAGGGAGTGTATGATAGAGGACGCAATGTTGTACTCGATGCCAGAGTGCTGCGGCGTGAGATGCTCAACAAATGTTTTTAGTGATCCGGAGATGCTGCTGCAAGGAGCCTACCTGGTGGGTCTTCATATCCAGGATTGAGTAGGGGGGGAAGTGGAATCCAGTTCCTATGACAGTTACTGCTTCGCTTCCATCAGGTCGTTTTCTGTTGTTGAACTTGGGGTGGGACGTGACCCACGGTGACTCAGTCGGGGTGTCCAAAAGTCTAGTAGAATATAAATACACAGATACAGAACATCTGAACCTAGTGCTGTTGCACAGCAACTAGGCTCAAATACCAACCTCATTTTCCGGCTGAAGAAACCCCTCCTGGTCCAGAAATGATTGGTCGCATTCCAGGGCTTGTAGTAGGACGCGCACGCAAAGTCCATGAAGCGTTTCGACTGAGCGATGAACTTCAGGCTGCTTTTGGACGTGGGGAGTACGAAGAGGTAGCACTTCTCCGTAGGGAAACGGTCCAGGACTTGGTTTGGAACTTCAGAAGTGACGACCAAGACATTCCTAACCTGCATCAGGGACCTTCTCAAGACCTCAGAGTCAGCATCGTAGTCTATAACCAAGCAAGGAATGCTTTCCAGGTCCGGGAACAGCCAGGGCTTGTTTGCCAAGACCAAAAGCCCCCCTTCGTCCGTCAGCTTTGTTCCGGTTAAAACTCCCGGAAGCTTAAAGTTCCTCTCAGTCGTGTGCGCACCCCTCAGTTGGGCGGCAACCAAGTGCCACAGAAGACTCAGCCTGCAGACGTCCATACCCGAACAGCAAAGGCGACCTCCAGTGCAGGATCTATCTTATATATCCTTTCTCCAATGATTAAGAAAGGAACGAGAAAAAAGATTGAGGGTGATAATTGACCTCACGCCAAAGCTGCAAGAAGTGATACGAAATATCGGATAACTCTGATTTTCAGCCTGAGGCTAACTCTCTATCACCTCATGCGAAATCTTAGTGAAGATCAAAATTCGAATTTAATTATCGAGACCTGAGCTAAGTATCCGATATGCCAAGGCTGGGCAGCAATCCGTGACCTTATCATGGATGTACAATGCACTGACTGTAGATGTAACAGTACTATTATGCCTTTTGGATGCTCTATAATCACATCGAACATTAGTGAGTCAAATGCTGGAGGGGGGGGGATAGATAGGTTGAGGAGCAAAAGAGGTCAAGGTGGGCGTGGCCGGCAGACGACAACTAGGGCGACGTGGGGAGGGCCATTGAGGTGGGGAAAGAAAACTGGGAGAGTCATCAATTACCTTTTTTTCTGACTCACAAACTCTCTCTTTGTCTTTTTTTGCAGGTCGTCGTCGCGGAGGCGGAGTCCGCTTCGGTGAGATGGAACGCGACGCGCTGCTCTCGCACGGCGCCATCTTCCTCCTGCAGGACAGACTCTTCCACGGGTCCGACAAGACTAGGGTCAAGATCTGCACCAAGTGCGGTTCGCTGCTGTCTCCGAGGTGAGAAAATTTGTAAGGTTTGTCCGCAAAAAATCCAGATGGAAGTATAGCTAGTGCTAGTTCAAAACAGCCTAAGCTTCTTGGAGAATTAGGTTGGATATGATGGAAATGACTTATTAGACCCACTGCCCTGCAAATCTTTGACTTGACTTGTGAAAAAAGCTTGGGGGAGAGGCTCAAATCCATGTCCTTGGCGGGAAACCAGAATGATCCTGCGAATCCAAAGCATGGTCTGGTGCAGAGGAAGGTCCCTGCCTCTGGTCAGTTGAGATGTCATTGTAGCCTGGAGGCAAGTTGTGGTGCAATGGAAAATAACTCTGCTCATCCAGGACATTTGCTCAGAATGACGCGGGCTCTCGATGCTCAAGCATCCTGTGTCCTAGAAAACTTGAGGAACGTTCTTGTCCTTGTAGCACTTGACCCTTGTCTTGCACAGCTCACCATGAATCCCCCTCCTTAGTATAACAGACTTCTCAGCAAGTTTTCAGACTTAAATGCTCCGCTTATACATGGATATTTTTTTAGCTGCTTCCTCAGCCTTGGAGTTACTCTGAAGCAGATTGATCCCGTTCCAGGCTTTCTTTCAGTTGATCCTCGCTCCTGAAGCGCCTTTAAGATTATTACCCGCTCAATTCGTATTCTCCCTACTCTTCTCTGCAATGTTTAGGTAGAAAGTCCCAATTTATTGCTGTAAACATTACTACAAACAACATATTCAGTCCCAAATATTACACACTGACGATTTCCGTCTGAAAGTCAGTCTGGATCTCCGGCAGACAGATCATAGTGCCCATGCAAGCTGAAGAGCCTTTGTGCCGCAAAAATGAGATGACGTGGGCTATAATCACGATTTTCCGCAGGGTGATGGTCCCGACGAATCCGAAGTCCGCCAGTAGCCGCTTCCGCGAGCACAGAACAAAGTGCGTGGTGTGCGAGGGCGTCGAAGAGGTCAGAGACATCGACTTGCCCTACATCTTCCTGCACTTGGTGGCCCAGCTTGCGTCCGTTAACATCAAGATCAAGGTGGACACTAAGTACAAGTGATGAACAAGGCTGTTTGTGGACAAGTTACGACTACGAAATGTATTGTTGAGCTCAAACCAAGTTACAATGCACTTCTTCAGCTATTGCACGTACGTAGCCGTTGTACTCCATCTTCATGCGGAGTCTGTGCCGAGGAATGCGAGGGAAGCTGCGGTTGGACGAGGTTGGCGCGGTCATGACTCGGTTCCCAATGAGGAAGTTGCTCTTATTTTGAGAGTATATCACTGTAAAGGGAGGCCGACAACATCGACATGGACAACAAAAGGTACACTGGCGCCGTCACAGAGTTCGACCCGTTGCAGCCGTCGGAGCCGCACTTGCACACCTGCGAGTGCGACATGATTGTCAAGTATCCGTGGTTTGAGGACCTCCCTTTGACTTACCAGCGCCGCGTTGTTACCCTTGAGCGCGTTGGTGCAGGCCTTGGTGGCGTCGGGCTTGTCCCTGGGCTTGCCGCACCGACGGACAGTCTTGGGGTCAGCTTCGACTACGAGTGGAGAGGGGTCATTAATGCGAGGCGTTGACGTCACACGGGCTACATTCTGCCCACAGGCATTCATGAACGTGTCTACGTGACCTCCATTTTCATCATTTTTTCCTTACTCGTCCAACTTTTGTAGCATACGCGGACTCCCTCAGGGCAGTTGGTCACCGTCCCCCACAGCTCGAGGGGCGCGCACAAGTTGTCGTTCTCCGGACTACACACGTAGCATTGGACAGCATCGGCTGGAAAGATGAGAGAAAAGAAAGAAGAGAGTTTGGCACCGAGAAACGCACTTTTGGGGATCACTTAACGCTTGACAAATTAACCCCTTCTCTCTTTGGGCGCGCGTGTGCGTATGTATGGGGCCTCCCGTTCGATTGGCAAGCGGAATTTCTCTCCAAGAAAGTTGCGCAAGAAGTAAAAATTCCTTTCAGGCCTCTGCCAAGTCCATAAGCGGTGGGAAGTTTTCGCTATGGCGGGATAAAAAATGAGTTCCCTCTCCTCACCCATGCTGACGACTGAGGCCGCATGTGTGCTTGGGACCTCGAGAAAAGGCTTTTGGGGAGGGCTGTGAGAAGAAGTTGAAGAAGAACCAGGGCCACAGACGCTTTGTGCAAGTGAGAAGACGCTGGAACGTGCGGACAGACAAAAGACCTTCCACCCTTGCGCGTGTCTCTCGAGTGAAGGCGTGCAGACGCACCGTGTGAGGTCCCTGGGGTGGCGGTTTCAGTGGGACTCACACGTTCGGTGGCATTCGCTCGTTAGCACGAGTGCTTGGGTTGCTAAACGTAGTTTAGTAACGTCTATAATAGATGACTCAACAACCTGCTGTTGTTGGCTTTCCCCCTCCACCACCACCACCTCTCCACCTCCTCCCCCGGAGAGAACCTGCTTACCTTCAACAAAAAGAAGCCCCAAAAAGATCATCAGCGTCAATGAGCTCCTCTCCCAGTAGCCGTTAATTTCCATATTCTCCTCGTCTTCATTTATGGGTCGAAGAACGACCACAACTCCGACATTGGCACCAACTCCTCCTCGGCCAAAGTGACGACGACTAACACACTTTCCTGCTCCCTCGTTGCGCGTCCGCGCATACGCGCGCTCTCCCTGTGGCGGAGGGCGGAGGCCTGGAGGACACGTTTCTCTGCCCACAGCCTTTCTTCTGTTATCCGGGGTTGGAGAAGGAGTGGAGGGGGGGAATGGATATGAGCAGCAGCTTTAGCTGCCTGCGGGCGGCCGCGGGCGTGGAGGCTTTTGACGTCGCCGCCGCCGTCGATCGCAATCAACTGGCTCTCCCCCCCCCCCCGACTTTCGACTCACAAAGTTCACCCACGCGCACACACACACACACACGACTTCTTTTTATATGACAGGAAACCATGAAACAAGCTGGGGTCTCGGTCACCCGCCCGTCGACCGGGTCCACCTGCGCCGGGTCCGAGGACGACAGCTTCGCCGCTTCAAGCCACAGAGGAATGCCTCCGGGGAGGGCAAGAAGCACCTGCAAACAACAACATGGTCGTCGTCGTACAGAGTACAAGAGCCTTCGCACCTTTCTCCCGTCCTGGGGCGCGGCATTCCTGTCGAGGCTAAGAGGCTCTGTAGAAAGCAGGCAGCTTTTTGTACGTACCTTGTGAATGCGTGAGTGTCTGTGTGCTCGCTCCTGCTGCCTTATACGGTCTGTCTGGTGTACTACATTACCCTATTGCGGTGCTTTGTATTCGGTCCAGGGAGAAAATTGCATTCTCCGCTCTCCATTCACATTAACGCATACCTGGTAAGACTCTTCTGATAGGAAGAAAGCCTCTCACTAGGAAGAGTTATGTAGGTAACAGATCGTCCTTTGCATTGAGAGAAAGTTCGGCGACTGCAAGAAAATATTCTACCAGGAAATGCAGCAGCAGTGATGAAATCCTAGTTCCATCTCTATCAATCCTGCTTTTCTGTGCTTGTCCTAAGCTGGCAGGGCTCGGGTGTCGCATTGTTGTCCTCTGCTGTCCTCCCTCAGTGAGGCTGCGTTGATACGGGCGGATACATCTCTATGTGTGCGAAGGCTTCTTCTCGGTGTGCTCACTTCCGTATGTAGTGCAAGGGCGACCTCAGCAAGTGCAACAACGCCGAATTCTTTGCTGAGTCGACAAGGAAGCGTCAACATTGTCATCAAGACTAACCAAAGTGGTCGGATTAACACTTGTCAGTCTGGCAACAGTAGCTGATTGACTGATCCAAGTACATACCGTACATTCGGACTTATGTAGCAAATGTAACTTCGGACACCTTCACACCCCCATTCGACGGCGCATGAAAAGTAGTGTCTGCTGAACAAGTTCGGGGACGATCTGTTCAGCGGTGGAAGCGCTCACCTCGTGACCGACAGACACACGGACCAAGCGCTTCATCTATGACAATTTAGACGTCGATGTGGCCTTTCTCGGCCTCAGTGAAGGCCTCCAAAGGCTCTGGATATGTTTCACGAGATACAACTTTGCCAGCAGAAGAGCCCAAATCTTTTTTTTCGCAGGGACAAAATGATGTACGTACGGACATTTTTGCAAACTTGCCTACAAAGCTTCATCAGGACGCTGTACTGGACGCACTGTACCGTACACGGAGACAACCTCTTGAGCTCTGTCTAGGGCTCTTGTGTCACTTTCCCCCGCAATTGCTCTTGCCAACGCTCCTGTTGATGAACCTGCCTAACCTCCTGTGTATGCACTAACACGTGGTCTCCAACGTGACTCACATCAGGAACAAATTTGGGTGGGACTTTCTTCTGTTAACTGCACTGACGAAAAAGAATCCATTCCTTTGATCATGTTTGCTTTTTGGATAGACTTCGCTCTTCTCCGCGTTATTGATCACAAGACTTCTAATTGACTATCGATCCTTTGGCTCCTGGCAGAGCAGCGCGACCCCCGCAAGCTGCCAGTCCGTGGGCTCTTTCTTGGTGGGCAGGCCGAGGTCAAGGATGAAGTTATCCTCGCCACTGCGCTCAGAGTTCTGGAACAGCGGACAGGGATACATCTGGACGCTCTCGCCGCTCCCGCTGATGATGCTGCCGGTGCCCACGGTGGCGCTCTCGTGAACAGGGACTAGACGCATTAGAGGCATCTGGCAGAAGATCTCGTCGGGGCCAGAGTCAATTATCTTGAACATGAGGAACAGATGGGTGGTCACTTGTCAGAGCATCATGAATTGCTTAAACCGTCCTTACCAAACAATTGTCAGAATCCCACGACGCCCCCACCAAGTAGAGGTCTCTCGCAACGATTCCCTCTCCTCCGGCCTCAAACTTGCACTCCAGGGTGAGCTCGTGGAAGGGCTGCCCAGTCTTCAGACTGTGAATGTACAGCACCGCGATCAGGAAGTCGCCAGGTTCGAATAAAGCCGCCAACCAGAACGTTTCGGGCGGGCCGTTCTCTTGCCAGTCTCGCAAGAACTTTGTGCGCGCTTGCAAGTCGCTCAGGAACCCGTCCAGGTCCTCCATGGTCGGGTAGGCTGCCTCTGCCCAGCACTGGGGAATGTCTCCGGCTTTGATCGAATCAATCATCTCGGCAATTTCGCTTGTGACCAGATTGTGGCCCTCAATTCCTCTCAAAGCATCTTCCAAAGTCGCCCTCATGGTCTCCAGGAGGAAGTTGTACTTCTGCAGCTCCTGATCAAGCACCAGTGCCAAAATCTCTTGCTCGCTCTCTTTCAGAACAAAGAGGTCAGGCAGGTTCACAAGGATTCCCGATATCTTTGACTTGATTCGTCTCTCTTCTTCTTCATAACCTACTTCTTCTAAGTCTTTGTCACTACAGGGAAGCTGGCCTTGCGCAAGGCCAATGTTAACAATAAGAGACTGGCCTTTGAGCTCTTCTTTTCGCCTATGGTTAGCCTGACTGAGCCGGGTCAACTTGGGGGTTGCATCAGTGGGCAACTCGTTCAGATACTTCATCAGTGCCTCGTGGTCTTCCAAGATTTCTTTGGTTGTGCGGTAGATGCGTCCGGGATCAAAGACCAGACTATCTTCAGTGAGGATCTCGTCCGGACAAAGGATCTCCAAGAATGTCTCCAGGGTGCTCATGTCCATCTCGTCTTCCATGCGGCCGCCGTACGTACAGCTAGAGAACAAGTACCTCAGAGTGCCCAGAGAGAGATTCTCACTTTTATCCTTCGCCATGATCTCATTCAGTTGGTTCAGGGCCAGGTCATAGTCGGGCTCTCCGAAAGTGTAATCCTGGTTCCAGCCGCACTGGGCGTAGCTGCTCCTCTCATTGATGGCGCCATGGAAGAGCGCAATGCAAAAGACCATTTTCCGGTAAGTCATGGATCCAGCGTTGAACGCCCCGGCGAACAACTTGTCGGGGAAGAGATGCCTGATGAGATTTGTCTTGAGTGTGACTGGTTCCTCCAGTGCTATCTTGACTCCAGCCTGCAGGGTCGGGACTGAGAAACCAGGGTGCGGTCTGGACGTTATCCACAGTCTGAAGTCCGGATTTGTCGTCTCCAGGCTGAGCTCGTCCACAAGGTACTCGAGTTCATCCATCCAACTGGGTACGAGGTGACAGTTAACCAGAACTACCCACGAACTGGTCTGACAGCTCTCCTTTATGATGTCTCGAGCTCTCTCTTCTTGTCCGCTCCCAAGAGTCACGATCTTGAGTTTGCTGCCGCTGAATCCTGTGTCCTCAGCATACCTGAAGATGTATTTCAGGGGATCGACTTCTTCTTTGACAATAATGATCAGTGGAGTGGCAGCCACGGACTCGATGTATGCCTTGCCTATGTCCAGAGGTTCCTCATCCAGGAATCGACATCCAATCGTCGAGACCACAAACTCTCTCAAGGCCCAATTGACCCTGTCCGGCCTGAAGTGAACCATCAGAACTAGCAGCTGGAAGGGCTGTAATCTCTGCAGGAACGTCACCGACTTGGTATCGGGAACGTCGGACGTGTACAAGCATTGCCAGGCTTGATCGTTGCTGGCAATCGAATCCATAAGGCCGGCAAAGACCCCGTTGGACTTCAGCTTCACGATCTTGGCGTGCACTTCGCTGGACATCCAATCTGGTTTGCCTTCAGCAGAGTTTTCTTCTGCGACTTCGTTGCACGTCACTAAAAGCTTCCACATGTCAGATCCAAAGGCATAGCTTTGATCACTGCTAAGGTTGCAGGCGAGGACGAAAGAATAAATGATCTTGTCGCCCTCAAACAAACCGATGGTTGTATTGGCAAACAAACTTTGCAAAAAGTGAGCTTTGATGTTGCTTAATCTTTCCTCAAGCTCTTCCGACTTGTCAGCCAGGTCGAGAGAGGCACAGAAAAGGTTGATGAACCAGGAGAGGCTGTACTGATACATGTGGTTCATGGAGGAGAGTGTGTTGCCGGCAAAGAAGAGGGTGACTGCGTAATGGGTGAGACCCAGATATTCATTTCTGCTATCAATGATCCTGCGACTGGTCTGCTCGGATATTTGCTGCTTCTCCACGATCTCATTGGCCAGAACCTTTGAGGAGCTGAGATTCTTGATAGCGTTCTCATCCTCCAGAATGTTGCCCTTTGACGTGAAAAGGACGCTGAGGATCTTGTTCTCGATGTCCTCCAGACTCCTTTTGTTTTCATTCAACTGTCCGGATACTTGACTGTGTTCCTCTTCAAGTTCTGGTCTCTCCCTGGCCACGATGATGCCCAGCAGCTGATCGATCAGTCCCGACGTGGTGATGGAGAAATTCACCATCGCAATTTTTGCTGTAGTCTCCGGCGGAAAGTGGGGATTTCTTAGCCGAGTGGTGATGTACATCCTAAAGTCCTTGGAGTACTCGATGGTGGACTCGCCCAACTTGATGCACACTGATCCGCCCTGCTGGAATGTCTGCTTCTGAAGCAAGGGCTCAAGGGCCGGATCGAGGTAGTCACCGACATTTTCTAGCAGCACAGGGGACCCAAATTGAATACAATTTTCCAAACTTCTCAGGAAGTCCTTATCGGACTGCTTGAGTACAGTGAGTCCCTTGCCCTTCTCTGTGGTCTTGATCCACTTGTTGGCGATATCTTGTGGATCGACCATGAGGACCCAGCGCTGCGCGCTCGAGAGGATGATCCCATTGTCTGTGTAGAAGTCGTCACGAAGGAGGCCGTTCATGCACCAATTCTGTATGGTTATTGGGTTTCCAAGTACTGATTTTAAGCTCCAGTCAGGAGAGGAAGAGATTCCTAGTTCGATCGCCTTTGTCTGCCAATCTTTGACTTGTGTGTTTCGCTCCTCACATGGGAAGGCCCCGAGATACGCAACAAGGCCGGCAGAGAGCAAAATGTCTCCCGTCAACTGCTCAAACCTCGTCTGGAGGCTTATGGACATCGAGGCCCAGCGTTCGCGCTCGCCTCCAAAGCTGGTGATGAGCTGTTCAGCTCTCTCCAACTTGCGACTGCAAAGGTCGACCTCATTCTCCAGCTCGGCCTTCCTCTGCTTCTTCCTTTGCAAGCTGTCGTTGATATCCTTGAGTTTCTCCTGAGCTTCTCTCAGCTGCTGTTTCTTTGCATTCAGCTTCTCAATGGCATCCTGATGGTCAGCTTCTGCCTTGCTCAAGGCCTCTCTCTTGGGAGCACTGCTCCGTGAGACTTTTTCAAACATGTCAATGGCTACCACCCAGCAATATATCGCTCTCACGAAATTATCCAAGGCCGGCATGGTGCTCTTAGCCTTGTCGGGGTTAAACTCTGGATTGGCAATGTACTTCTCCCTCAAGAGTTTGACGGCCTTGAATTGGACGCTGTCACGGTCAAAGTTGGCGATATTCTCAGTGAATTTGGGGTCGCTGAGCATCCTCTTTGACGGACCCCAGTAATCATCTTGCATCTTGCCCCCTGCATCAGGGATTCTATCAGCCTTGATGCCCTTGAGGATGCAGACGGCCTCCAGGTTCAGCCTCAGACACATTGATGGGGTCTTCATCCCTCTCACGGCTGCGATTTCGGGCTGAGTAAGACCCCCTAGAACATCTACAGCTGTGTCGAGAGCAGCGTTGACTTCGCTAAATTCAGCGTCCAGATCGTTAGAAATTGCTTCGGTTATTTTCTTCTTATCACCAACGGTTCCATCTTCAGCCTTCACCACCTTCTCCAGCTCCGACACTTCCGCCTGCTCCTTGTCCACCATGGCCATGAAGGTATCGACCTCCTGAGAGGCGGTGCTTAAATTGGGCTGAATTGCGGCCATTTCCTCCTGCATCACCGTCACCTGCTCCTCAGCTCCCTTGAGTTTCTGAAGACTCACCTCATACATCTTTCTGGTCCCTTCCACCTTCTTTCTGTGGTCCAACAACATCATCTTGAACAGACTGTTCAGCTCCAGGAAGGAGGCGGGCGTGACGTAGTTAAAGAGGTTGTGACGACGCCTCACTACTTTTGAGAGCTCGATCGTAGAGTTGTGAAAATACTCGCACAGTTCAGCACAAGCATTGAGTTCACCTTCCTTGAAGGCGATGCCTCCTAAGAACTTGTTAGAGACGAAGTTGAGGGCGTCATTGGGCCATTGGTGGACCCAGTTGATGGTGCAACAGCTGAGTAGTCCAGGAAACTTGGCAATGCTTCTGCGGAAGGTCTCTCCAAAGGGGCTCATAGCAATGATGACATGCATGAACTCCTTGACCCTTCTGACGAAGAGGGCGAACAAGGCCGGACCACTGCCATCTGTGTGCTGAGACTTATCCAGCTGCTTTTCCAAGCTGCGCATCAGCTCCACAATTTCCTGGCGTTCGTCCACGCTGTACAGGTTTGGTACTTCTCCGGACAGGAGCAGGTTATTAATGTCCTCGCAAAATTTGTCGTCGCTGAGTTGGCTGTCGTACAGGAAGAGGACGTGATGACTGAGCGTCTGCGCTGTTTTCTTCAAAATGGTCTTGAGCGAGTCCCTCCACTGGTTCAGTCCATCGTCTTTAGCCATTTCCACCTCATGGAAGTGACATCCGGCGATGTGAGCGGCCAATCTGGAAAGACTTTGACGACCAGATCCTCCAACTCCCACGAGCAGAGCGTGAGATTCTGGCTGCTTCAGTACCCTGGAAATTCTGCACAGATGCTCCAAGGCAAAATCGAACAGGACTAAATCCATAGGCTTCCTGCTGACGCTATTGTACTTCACCAACAGACTCTCCGTAACTTTCCTGAATTCTTCAATGTTGTCAACCTCTTTGTAGAATCTGTCCTCGTTCTTGAGATCGCTGAAGTCACAGAAAAGCAACCGCCTCAGATCCTGCTCAGTCACAACCTCTTCCTCCTCTGAAGTACTGAGGTTGTTGCAAAGTTGATCGAATGAGATCTGGAGCTGTTCGTTGCAGATCTGTCTCACCGAGTCGAGGAAGATTTTCCTGTCTGACGGGTAGACCAGTCGGTCGTAGTAGACCCTCATGGTCTCGTGTATCCACAGCCTCTTCATTGCATTTAGGTCGGCCATGGTCTCTGGCACGGACAGCAGAACACCACAGATGACTCGTGAGAACTCTTTGAGACTGAACATGTAGTGCGTGTGGTACGGCTTGGGCAGGAGAGCACCCACGATGAACTTGTGCACGTCCAGAGTTGCGTTCACGATCTGACTGATGCACGGGTCGAACTCTTTACTGAAGCCTTTGGTGTCGAGGTGCCAGAGAACGATCCGACTGAAGATCGACCTTACAGTGTCGTCGCGAATCAAATCGATGTTCAGGATCCCGAAGTGCCTCAAGAACCTAGAGGAGAGCGAGTTGGAACTTCCGTCGGGTGGGCGCATCGTGCCCACCACCATCATCTCTATGAGCTTCATGGGAAATAGTTCCTTGTTGTCAAACCAGATCTGGTGATCCATAAGCTGCCTGAGCAGCTCAATCGGTGGCTGTGAGCCAACGTCGTCCTTCTCGGGCAAATTGATGTCGTCCACAAACACTACAAACTTCTTTCCTAAGGGTGGCCCATAAACGCCCTTTCTCCTCTTGTCCAACTTGCTCACAATGATCTCCTGGGTGGTTCTGGGTGCCGAGTTGAAGGTGAAGAAGAGGCTGACGGACGTGTATTTGTCCGCGTCCAATTTGCGATTCAGGAGATCTCTCACATAGACTGACTTGCCCGTTCCAGCAGCTCCCACCAGCAAGAAAGGCTTGTCGTTCTCCACGAAGAGATTCATAAGAAAGTAGTACTTGGCGTACTCCACGTTGGGAATGATGAGCTGACATGCAAAAATATCTCTAGGTAGCGGAGCATTCGGATCTACGTCCTCTTCCCATTTGGTCCACTCCGGTTTAGTCCCTATGCTGATCTTGTAGTCAAAGACAGATCCAGATTCAGGTATTGGAAAGACATAAGCTTTCTCCATCTGTGGGACCTTACAAGGCAGATAATCCGATATGGCCTTGTCGTCTGGAGATTCTTTGAGGAGTTCCCTAAAGATCACGTTGAACTTGTCCTTGGTAGAAGTGTCGCACACGGCTCCCAAGGACCACACGCAGGCGAAGAAGAATATTCCTTCGAAAATGGGTGTTTGCTCGTGCTCAGACATCCCCCTGAGCTCCGATCCTTCAATCATCTTCGAGAGAAAGCAGTCGAAGATGTTGATGAGTGAAGTGACGAGGTGATGGTCTGACAGTTTCAGGCCGGACGAGGTCTTGGACAACTTGAGCAGCGGGATGCAGAAGCGGTCGAACATTTCGGCCAGCTTTTCCCTGATCACCTGGGGAATGAACTTGGGGAACTTCCTGATCCAAGTCTTGACGATGAGGGTCCAGTGCAAGCACTGGGGATCCATATAAAGCACCCCGCACCTAAAACCATAATGGACACAAATCAGAATCATCATAAGCCAAGTTAAGGATAGCCTTGTGATGTCATTACTATCATGCTATACCGTATACACGACTGTCATCCAATACATCAGTGGTAGGTGGACACAAACCTGGAAATGGTGGCTGGAGAAGCCGACTCGACGCCCCTAGCCTCGAATATCAGATTGGTCTTAGGTGGCAGCTGAATGATCTCCCCAGACATGAGGCAAAGCTTCTTGTTCTCATCCAACACAGTGTTCATGTTCTCGATCCACTCAGAGTCGACGGGGCCATCAAAAATGAGCCACTTTCTCTGCTCAACGGGCATGTTGGAGAACTGTCTGAAATTTCTTGCCAGAATTCCATCTCTCCACTCATCGTTCTCAAAGTACCCATAGAGTTGGTCGATCTGGATTGCCTTTGGGTTGAGCACGACGCAGGCTGGAGCGAGGCCGCACGGACCCGCGATGCCCTTGAGAGAAGCTGCCAGAACTTTCCAGGCCATAGTCTTGCCTCCGAAGGGATCTCCCAGGAGCATTAGCCCTTCGGAGAGATCCATCATATCATAGAGCTGCTGCACCTTGGACAAGAAATGGGGAGTTGGTTCAAGCTCGTATTCGACACATTGCTCCATTATCGCTTTCTTGAGTACGTCATCTGGGAGGGGATCAGGAGGACACTGATGGAACAGATGATCCAGGGTCTCTTTGAACATCTTTTGGTCCTGTGGCAGCAACTCGCAGTATTTGACCATCTGTAGGGCTTGCGAGATCAGGTGGTGCTCGTCCTCGTCTTGCTTGGCTTTCTTGAGCTCCCCAGCTGATCTCAGGATGGATATGATTGATCTGAGGCCGAACTCGTAGTGTGGCTGGGAGCTCAGGAGGCCGTCGCAGAGCTCAACCATGGAGGCTACTTTCTTGGACAGGACCCTCGCCTCCTTGAAGCCTCTTGACAGTAACGTCAACTCTGCAATCATTGCGAAGTCCGGATTCGACATCGCTACTGGGCGGAACAAGACCTTTAGGTTGTCCGGGATGTGACCGTCGTCCTCCTGGATGGAGTCAGTGGTGACAAAGAGCGCGCAGCCTCGATTGATCTTGATCAATGATCCCTCAAAGTCGAGCTGATTGAGGCCAGTTTGAAGGGCCCTTTGAATCGTCAGGATCTGCTGAGCGATCACAGAAAGAACTTGCGTGTCGATTCTGTGGAACTCATCGAAGCAGCTCCAGGCTCCACAAGAGGCAAGACCTTTGAGAAACTTGGAAAATGCGCGATAGTGAAAGTCCCCTGAACAGTTGAATCCCACGCATTGCTTGGCCACGGCCTTGGCGAAGTCTTTGACCGTCTCAGTCTTACCCGTCGCAGTCTCCCCTGACACCATCCCACCCTGATGAAGATCTAAAGCGGTCAGCAAGATCTGGAAGCATTTCTCAGTCAGAGGAGTCATGACCAGCTTAGAGTAGGACGACAGGTATTCGTATCCATAGGGTATTGTGCTGTACATCATCTTCAACTCAACACGCTCCTCGTTGAAATAGTATCTGAGCTTGGACAGCCAGGCGAAGTCGTTTGTGGAAGTGACAGCATCGCCGGTGACGTTTTCCAAAATGTTGCCAAAGTATCCTTGGGAGAGGAGGAGGTTGGCAAACAGTTGGCATCTCCCAGGATCTTTCTCCTCCAGTACCAAAGCCGATAACTTCGCCATGAAGGCAGCATTATCTTCTGACAGCTCGTCCAAGACATTTTTGTCGCCTGATCCTATGGCAGCTTCGATCTTGGCCGTCCAAGTGATGTAGTTGGAGCACATGACAGACTGCTTCGGTTTGGCCACCGCCATCTCTTTGATATTTTGGGGGCTGTAGGAAGACAGGGCATTCCGGATCTCGGCTTGTAGGCTCGTCCTCATCTGCACCTCAAGCTCCCACAGCCACTTGTCCACTTGACCCCTGGCCTTAGCGGTGGAGATCGGTTTGGACAGAGGTATCACTTCTCCGGAAGCGGAACACATCTTGACCGCCTCCATGTTGTGGTCGAACTCCAAGGAAGCGATGCCCTCAAAACACTTTTTCAGATGGGGCTGCACTCTGGAGGGATCCTTTGTCTCGGAGAGAATCTCCAGCAGCTCCGAGTTGGACAAGAAGTAGAACCTCGGAAAGCACTGACGCTTTCTCTCGAGGTAGTCATTGAGGCCTTTGCCAATAAGATCTAAGAGCTCATTGGACTTTTTCAGCTTCTCCAGGATTCTGTCTATTTCGACCACCTTGAGAACGTGCTTGTCCACGATGGCGGCTTTCATAATGTCCCTCCAGTTCTTGTCCACGGTGGTGAACCTCCTTCCCTCCTCGGGCATCTGAGCCATAATGTCTGGAGACCCAAAGATGGGCTCTAAGTACAACCAGATGCCCTGGACCTTGAGCCACTCGTCCATTATTTCTTGGAGCAGCAGGAGCTGTGCCTCCCACTGGCCCATCTGCTCCTCGAAAGGTTTGATGTAGGGCGATCCGCGCATTGTCTGCGTCTTCACGATGTGGTCGTCGAGCAGCACCTGGATCGCGTCCATGGACGAGAGGGTGTAAGTGCCGGTGTCGCCGTAGGGCGTGATGGAGAACTCCATGTCGGCCCAATCGGCCACCATCTGCTGCATCGACTGCTCGAGGTTGAACTCTTTCGTCGCGGCCTCACTGATCTTTTCAAACTTGCTTACATACTCGTCCAGACCCATGTCCAGGATCTGGAAGAGGTTGGAGCCGCCCTTGACTGGGAAACCAACTGTGTTAGAGACGTTTTCCCAGTGCCTATCCCTGAACCCGGGATTGCCAAGGGTTCTGATGACCGGCATCTTAGCGCGGAACTCCTCGATCCTTCCACGCACGTTGACCACAAGTTCCCGAGCGGCTGGGATGTCGGTGAACTCGGATTCCAACTTGGACACCAGCTGCCACGAGCTATCAACCTCACGTTCGATGTCTCTGGGATCGTGGGTACCCATGGGGCTCTCGAACCACGTTTTCTGCTTATTAACGAAAGCCATGGACGTTTCGTAGAGACCCAGGAAGGGCTTCAGCTTGTCCACGGTCGCCTGCCAGAGCGGGTAGTCGGTCCGCTGCCATCCAAAGGCGTCTTCCTCCATATTAAACTGCTGAATCTTTTCTTTGCAGAGATTAAGTTTGGTGCTCAGCGTTTGCGCCTTCTTCATGTACTTGGGCAGTTCGTCCACGTTGCCGTAGGAATAGAAGTCATCCACCTGCTGGTTGGAGATCTCCATCTCCTCGACGAATCTCTCTCGTCTGAGCTTCAGAGCCTTCTGGTACTCCGCGGTCTTCTCCCTCACTATTGCCTCGTGCTCTTCAAATACCTAATGGACAAACTATGTGACAATTCCGTACTCAGCGTGAATAGATTAGCACCGTCCTACTTTGGGCATCTTGGCGTGCCACTGGAACGTCTTCGTGTTCAGCTTCATTTCCGCGGTCGTGAACTGCAGGTAGTCAGACAGGAAGACCAAGCGCTTTGCGGCTAAGTTCAGTTCCTTTTCCTTCTCCTTCATAGTCACAGCCCGGATGTGTGCGACCTAAGAAGTTAAGAAAATGTAGTTAGGACAAAAACTATTAACAAACGTATGTTGCGCACCTTTTCCTTGAGTTGTACGAGCTCCTCGGTATTGCCTGGGTTTGACAGGGCAGTGGACGAAATGTGCTCGAACTCCAAGCACAAGCGGCGGTTCTCGTCCTGGTGGTCGGACGACATCTTCTTCAGGACGCGCTCCCTCAGCAGGGCGGTCTTCCGATGCAGGTTCTAAATGGCGTTCGTGTCGAGTACAATCCGAGGAGAACTTCGTTATGCTTTCTTTGCGTACCTATGCTCAATGTGCAGCAGGTACGCACCACATCTCCATGCGTTATAGTTACCTGGATGAGCTCTTCGCAGTGCAGCTCGAACATGCCCAAGTTGACTTGCTTGGGAAGGGTCTCCAGCAGGGTGTGGCCCAGGTCGTCGAAGAAGCGGACCTTGTCGCTGAACTCCTCGAAAGTGTGTTTCTCCTGAGCAAAGAAACGTGCAGTGTGTGTCTGGATGTTCAGATGTGTGGGCTTAAATTTGCACACTTATTGTACCTCGTGACTCCTACAAAATCGCAGATGAGTGTAATATTTCCACTGTAAAACGGACGTAAAAGGGCCATTGAATATAGAATATCAGATATTACGGCCCTGAAAAGGCCTGGAGTTTTCAATGAAAAGAACAAATGACAATTTTGGAAACATGAATCTAGCTAAGAAGTCGATGATCCAATGTATGGCGGACATGGTCACGTTTTGAAAATTCTTTTGAGGAAGAATTCATCAAGAATTGTCAGAAGTCACATGCATTTTTCCTTGTACTTGCAACCTACACCTGCGCAAGCTTCTTCCCTGGATGTAGTGGTCGACATCGTTATTATATAAAATTTAACGTTAGTATGTTTGTCATCATCAACTTTCCTTGTGAGTGCTCATGCGTGTATCTGCGCTATCAACTTTTTTTTTTCTTTTCAAACCTGTATGTACTTGTCGACCTCGTCCTCCGCCTGCTTGTCGATCAGGTAGATGAACTTGTCGTACACCTTGATGTACTCCTTGGGGTGTTCGCTCTGCTCCTTCACCACCTGACGAACGCGATCCTTCATGGCAGACAAGAGCTCGGGAAGGAGGGTGGGCTTCAAGTGGGTCACGTGGTCGTCGTCGTCTACTAGAGAAAAACGTCAAGTCTCTCTAAATAAAACCTCCGGTTATTAAGTCCTCACCTCTGCTGCAAAGCTGATCATTCATTGGCTATCTAAGTCAGGATGTTTTATCAAATTATTGTGGCCACCAACAGAAAATCTGTTTGGTAATGAAAATGCAGCTCTTTTTTTTTAACTTTGGTGAAAAAGTTTTCTAGGGCAGAATTTCAGCTTCCAAATGGCACAGAAAGTATCAAAATCTGTAGTCTTGCGACTTTGGCAGTGGCAACAACAACTGGAGCGCGCTCAAGTACATTAGCCTGTCTAATGGCGTGCGCACTCGCGCGTGTGTGACCTCTTGAGGCCATTACTTACACTGGATTTAACAGAAAATCTCTCTCTTTCATTGACACACGCAGACACACAAACACTGATGACAAAGATTATGATGAGGGCGCTCTGTTGTACAACACTTCTTGCTCACCTTGCTCAAGGACGTGCTCGAACCTCACGACTTCGAAGCTGGCCTTGACCATAACGTCATAGGTCTCCACGACTGCAGCCTCCACGTCTACGAAAGTGGGGCTGAACACGATCTTGGCGTTCAAAGCCTTCAGGCTCATGACGAAGCCAGCGCGCTGCTCCTCGGCCTTCATCTCGTTCAGGTGACGAACAAACTACAACAGCAGTAGAGAAATCTAGCGAAGATAGTGGAGGGTGAACGTTGAGCAGGTTTCTCACCCTGTCAAAGTCTCTCATGGACTCCAGGCAGAGGTTCTGCACCTGGTTGGTCATTTGGACTGACAGACACCTGTGGAAAGAGGATGGACACTGTAAATAAAACGAGTAACACGTAAACGACGATGATGATCACCTCAGTAAGGCCGGCATTTTGGCCTCCGGCGGGAACTGCTTTTTCTTCCTGCACGTCTTGAAGATGTCGTGTATCTGACCCGTCCACTGAGACCTCAGCAACGTCTTCACCTTCTCCACCTTTTGATAGATGGAGTCCTTAAAAAATCATAAGATTGCATTTTGAGGAAAGTTGGAAACTTTCAGACACGAACCTGGTAAGCCATTATTTCCATCTTGGGTCCCTGTTTCATCTCATCGACGTCAACGAACCTGTTAAGAAAGTGTTGAACAGTACTTAGGTTCTGTAAGTTTTTAAATCTAAAATCACCTATGACATACCTAACGTTGTGGTACGACTTGAACCACAGGCTGAGTGTATGAAGGAGAAAGGTGTTGATGGTGAATAAGTTGAACTTGAGGTGCTTCCTGCTCTGTCTAAAGAGCTTCCTCCAGGCGTTGGACACTCCGGCGAGCTCGATGGTCATAGGTGTTTCGTCGTCCTCGTCCAGAAACCGCTCGTCCTCGTCAATCTCCGGCTCCTTCAGCACAAAGTCCACGATAGATTTCTTCACGGCGAAGAGATAGTCGCACTTGATCTCCTCCTGGATTCGCTTGATCTCCTTCTGATTGCGCTGAAGACGCTTTGGCACCAGACACATGATCCGCTTGAACCAGCGTTGGTTGATGCTGGCCACGTATCTGGTGGAAGAACAAGGCAGTTTCGAAGAATTGATCTTCACCGACGCAGCCACGTTTAATACCTCGTGTCTATGCCATTGTGTATATAGTAATAGTATCTGAGCAAATCCTTCTCCTTGGTGGTAAGGGGAGCTCCGGCGTGGGCGGGTTCCTCGTCCTGCGCGGGTACAGTGCGTCGGTATGCAACGTAGACGTGTAGAAACAGATGCACGTGGCCGGCCTCACCTCGTTGTCCCACTCATCCCTGTGCATGATGAGCTCCACCAACCTTTTTCTGAACTTCTCCCGGTCCTTTCTGGCCTCAGTGTAGCTGCGGAACTTAGGCTTTGGCTTCTCCTTCTTCTTGCGAGCCGCCAGCTGAGAGGTCCGACCGCCGCAACGGACCTGCAGAAGTTCATGGAATCGATCTTTACCGTGCTGTAAGAACATGTTCAGTATCTGTCTCTTTCTTCATCACCACATCCAGGTAGGAATACTTTGTCTTCTTCCTCAGGCTCTCCATCCTGTCCTTGAGGGACAGCTGCGGGTTGGAGGAGAAAGAGCATTCCGAACGGCTGCGTTGGTACTCATCAGTGACCTAAAAAATATGACTTGCTTGTGTTGCAGCCGCTGATTGTAGGGAACGCCATTACCTTAAGCTTTGGAAGGTCGGACGAGGCGATCGTCTTCTTCCTGTTCCTGATCTGATCAATGATCTCCTCCTCCCTTCGTACGAGCGGCCTGTGGTAGTTGCGCGGGAAGTTGCGGTTGCGCGCGTTCACGTCCAACCGCCGGTGCCTGGCAGCAGCCCTGGGGTCTCTGGCCTCCAGGTTGCAGTCGGCACCGTAGTAGGAAAGCTTCGTCAGACTGTCAGTCTCCATGGTCGAGGTCAAGTCTTGCAATTGCAACAAAAGAAATGCCCATTGACCTTCGTGACAGTGTACTAAGTGGGTCCTAAACGAGTCGCATGACCTCTGAGCAATCAACAACCTGCGGGAGGCACATCAGGTAGGCCTTCTGCAATCACATGGCCTGAGGAGGATCCTAAAACTTAGTTTAGGATCTCGCGTGCCGACACCAACGTCAATGAAACTTGCAGAAAAGCAACAGAGCTCGGTTGCGAGGTCTCCTAGAACTCAAGACCACAATAATCGTACTATACCATGCATTGACTTGAAAGTGCAAGGTATCGAGCATCCAGAGCAACGCTATGAGGCTCCGTCCGGTCCATGAAATTGAGCTCTCTCCGATTGTTTGATCGACATCAGAAGAACGGGCGAGTCCAGGGACGTGAGGAGAGAGCGCTTACTCAACGTTTACACACACGAGCTTATTAGTGGCACGTCTGCAGCCGGAGGTCGCCAGTTACTACTTGCAGGTTGACAACAGGGTCCCGTTTTCCACCACGCAGGTCTTTGTGGCACAAACGTCTTCCTCTGCAGGGGAGCGTCAAGGCTGCAGGTGCGATTAACGATCAAGCAAAGTTCCGGCCTGCCTCCAGCACTCTTCTGTGAGCCAGACAAAGCAATGGCTCCTGAATACATTAACGGCGTGTCCAAAGAAGAAAGCAACATGATAGAGCCGGATTGGAGCCCAATCCGGGACGTCGGAGCTTCATTTCTTCCGCGTATTCTGTTTATTTTCCATCCTTGTAACGAGTATGTACAGAAAAATCATCAACCGCTTTCATGACCTCCTTCGTCTTCCTGGTCCTTACTCTGGTCATGCAGTAGCACGTACTCTCTGCTGCTGTAGCCGAACTTGAGGACGTCCTTCTCTCGCAGCTCGTGGTACCTGCGGGCGTCGATCCTCGTGTTGTTCAAGAAGGTACCGTTGGAAGAGTCTAGGTCGATTATGTAAGGAAGAACCTAGAAAAGTAAGAATATCTAAAGCTGTGTTCTGTTGCAATCATAGTCATTCCTCAACAATTTCCCGTGCCGCTCCGGGTGACTGAGGTCGTGTTAGGCGATGCTACCAGGTTACGAGCAGAAAATCTTACCTTCCCTCCCACTGTTCTGTACTGGAAGACCGCGTGCTGTCTGGAACAGGATGGGTGATCGATGGGGACGTCGACCACTTTGCGGTCTTTCCCCAGGAGGTACGCGGATTGGCGATGCATGTGCAAGATGCTCAGGACTTCGTCGCCCTTGAAGACGTAGAGACGCCAGCGACGATTCCGAGGCGGCTTTCGAGCTTCAGGAGGTTCGCTGTATTTGATCACGACACCATTGAACACATTAGTGTCCTCCAGAAGCTTTCCGGACACTTCAAAGTTCGGCCCTTGTTTCTCCTCTTCGCCCTCCTCCGGTTTGGTCTTCTTGGGACTCCTGGACCTCCTCTCCTGTTTGAAGCCCCTAGGACTTCTAGACCGCCTCTCCTGTTTGATGCTCCGGGGACTCCTGGATCGCCTCTCGTGCCTGATATCTCTGGGGCTCCTCGATCGTCTCTCTTGCTTGATATCTCTGGGGCTCCTGGACCGCCTCTCGTGCCTGATGTCTCTGGGGCTCCTGGACCGCCTCTCGTGCTTAACATCTCTGGGGCTCCTGGACCGCCTCTCTGGCTTAACATCTCTGGGACTCCTAGATCGCCTATTCTGCTTGACATCCCTAGGGCTTCTGGATCGTCTACCCCGTTTATCGTCTTCCCTGCGGCAGCGCCGTTCGTCTCGGTGGCCTCTGTGTCGGCGTTCGTCCCGGTGACCTCGTTGTCGCTCATCTCGGCTGTTGCTGCCCTTCCTGCGCTCAGTCTCCATCCCTGCTCAAGGTGATCTTGTCCAGATCCAGACGCGAGTCGTATGGTATAGTTGTTTACCTTTGTCTGGCGCGTCGGGCATCAGCTACCTTTCAGAGTAGCCAGAAGGTTGTGCAAATCTGCACGTCGCGTGCGGATCCGCAAATGCAGCGGTATGACATGCCAAAGATTACTAGATAAGATCCAGTGATGTTGGACAAGCTGTCACGTTAAAATTAGTTGCATTTTCCATTAGGTTTGCAAATCTGCTTGCGGATCCGGATGTTCATACGCGAGCTTAACGCCAAGTTACTACTGCGTTGCTGTTTTTCAGATGCAGATCTTGCGAACCGCCTCCATCAGGGGCAGAACGTTCACCAAAATAGCCATGGCCAGTGTGTTCACCTAATCCGTCAGCAGCAAAAAGTTCACCAAATAGGTCAAAGTTCACTCATTTGGCAAAAGATTGTACTTCTATTCACCCCTAACTGACACAGATATGAATCCTTGCGAACCGGTACTGCGTGGCCGAGGGCTCCCTCACCAGCACCAAGGATGCCTTCGATCGGTCGGTCAGGTAGAACTCGTCCAAAGCCTTCTTGACCACAAGTCCGACAGCGAAGGCGTGCCCACGGCGGAGGCTGTAGGCACCAGCCGTCACAAACCCGATCACCTCTCTTGAGCACGAGTGCCTCAACGATCCTTGGATTCGTGGCAACCAGAACGATCTCATCTGCTCGTTGAAGGACTCATTGGCGATTTCTCGCTTGGACTTAAGGTTCTTGACCTCTTCCTGGAGTTTCAACGACTCTGTACCGTCGATAGGAATCTTGTTCAAGATGCAATCGGCTCTGTATTCAGCCAACTTGTCCTTTGCCTCTTTCCACTTGCGTCTCAGTGACTGCTTTTCTCTTTCATGCTTCTGTCTCAGCTCTTTTCTCAAGGTCTCATGGAAATCTTGATGTTGGGGTTCTTCTGGACCACCGAAGGCATCACTGGCCTTAAAAGCCGTGACGTCATCGGCACTGGGAATGCATATCATGCTGTTCGCACTCGCGTTGCCTTTGCCCACGAGCTCCAAGGTCACAGGAACCAGCGCCTCGTCCCAAAGACCTGGAAAGCTGCGTCCTTGGGAACCTTGAAGAGTTTTACGGAGTAACTGAAGCTGTTTGAGGTCCCTCATGACGAAAAACTTCGACTCCCCTGGGTCGTCTGCTTGAAATTCCTGGACCAGTGTCTGAAAAGGCGCTTCAAAAGGAGAAGCTGTGCCCAACTTGCAATAGTTGACTCTCTTGTCTGGAGGGTATCTGAAATCGAGGGCACTTATGCAATCCCAATGAGCACGAGGATACAACCTTTTACCATTTACCTGAAGTAGACTTCAGTGAGGACTTCGGCAGACCTTTTGCGCTCTACAATGCCGCAAGTCGAATCTGGAGCCATCAGAAGCTGTTCCGGAGATCCCTTTTCTAGACAGAAGTGATTCATCTCGCGAAGTCCGCAGACCCTGGCTCCGTGGTAGTAAAGACTCACCCAAAATGGCATTCCTGAAATGAACTAGGAAATTTGCAGCACATTTTCAAGGCACATGTTGCGGATAATTCAGACGTACCCCAGCCGGCCGGAGTTACAATATCCCAACCAGCTCCAAAAGCGCCTTCGTCTCCAGGCTGTTGAATCAGCATAACCGGCACCCGGGACTCCGAAACAGTCAGTTCCAGCTTGGTACCGGGCACCAGATTCTGGGAACGCCGCTTGTTCACCTCAGCCTCGGCGCATTTCGTCAAAGTCACCGCATCACGGCACTCAGGGTCCCAGATGGGGCCCGAACAAAGCGACGTCGCTTTCAAGAACTCTCCATCTGCATGTATCTCAACATCTTTTCTCTCGCCTCCTCTCTTCTGAGGCAGGAGAACTCTCGGATCTCTGACAACAAGACTAGCCACGCTCCCGGGCATCACATGTCCAGGTCTGAACCTGGACAGCCTGTTCCACTCGTCGAACTCGTCTTCAAACTCCTGTTTCTTAGCCTCCTCCTTATAAAAGGTCACCCACCATGAAGCGTGGTCCTCCGAGCTCGTCACAGACGTCTTCTGCAGGACGCTCGCCAACACTTCAGTGGCCGAGGGTCCGACCAGACGGAACCGATTAAGAGTGTCTCTCAACAAACAAACCCGGATTCTAGAGGGGGATTCAAATTTCGGGGTTCTGGCGAACGGGACGTTTCTGGGCTCCAGCTTTTTGGCACTGACGTTAACGTCCTTAGCCTTTCTCTTCTTAGCTGGCGGCGGTTGGAACTTTTCTTCGGTTGAGTCTTGCCACGCATCTTCCTCGATGTTCAGCTTTTCGAAAAGGACGCCGAGGAACTCTTTGTAAAAGGCAGGATGAATCCAGATCCAGATGACTCTCTCTGCACCGGCTTCCCTCGGCTTCCAGACGAACGTCACTTGTCCGACGAAGCCTCTCGGGTACTGACCCGGATGGTACAGATTTGTTTGGCCCTGGCAGATGCCCCTCAGGCAGTCTGGGCGATCGAAATCCGATTCCTCGGGGTTGGAAAAGTTGCTCAAGGTCGTTAAAAGCTCTTTTTCGTCTCCGGAGAGCTCAACGCAACACATGAAAGACACGTCCTAAAAGAGCAGACAAAGCATCGGTTCGGGTTTGTCCGCGGTTCACCGAGCATACCGCACTCACCTGCATGAGGCACGTCTTGGTCGCCGCGCGGTAGCACGATCTGAACCCCTTGTCGTTAGGGAACTCTGGTATCCGGTATCCCCATCGGTCCGTTATGTGGAACCTCTTGGCGTGCCAGATGTGCGTCTCCAGCCAGCGGATTCTGCGTTGCCTCCGGTTGTACTCGTCGAGCAGATTTGCCGGACGGCGTCGATGCTTTCGACTAGGCCTCTTTTTGGCTTTGTCCGCCACCCCGGATCCCGACTTCTCCCTTTCGGACAGGTGGCGCACGCGCAGACGGCGGGGCAGACGTTTCGGCTGATGAGAGACGGCACGACGCCGGAGATGACGCGGAAGTTGCTGTGCTGCCAGCTTGCCCCTCTTGACGGAACCTGTTGTAAAAGAGCATGAGGATTCCGATAGTGGATCTCGGGTTTTTTCTTCTCAACTTACTTGTGATTGCCTCGAGACCCAAGATCTCCTTGACCCTGGCTTCGGCGAACCTCCCCACCTTGAGCTCTGTGGGAAGCTCCACGTCTGACGTCATGATGAACTCGATTGCGACGGATTTGATTACGGGACCGACGGCGTTGGCGAGCGAGTTTTCGTCCGGTCCCGGCCTGACACCGGCCTTTGTTTTGATCGAAGTTTCGTGATTCGTCCCAGTCGGTGGAGGAGGTAAACAAAAACAACCTCGACCTCGTGCCAGAGCTAGAACTGAAGAGCGGGAAGACATTCGCCATCGTCATGGTCCGTAAGAAGATCGACAACCGAATTCGAGTGCTGATTGAGAATGGCGTTCGGTCCGGTCACCGCTCACTGTTCGTGATCGTGGGGGACAAGGGACGGGATCAGGTGCCTATCTTGCACCACATGCTATCCAAGGCCGAGGTGCGGGCGCGACCATCGGTGCTCTGGTGCTTCAAGAAGGAACTCGGTTTCTCTTCACATCGGAAGAAGCGTATGAAGCAACTGCAGAAGAAGATCAAGCACGGTTCACTCGACGCCGACGAGGACGATCCCTTCGAGCTCTTCGTGGCAGCCACGTCCATCCGTTACTGCTACTACAAGGACACCCACAAGATCTTGGGCAACACGTACGGGATGTGTGTCCTGCAGGATTTCGAGGCGTTAACTCCCAACCTTCTGGCCCGGACGACAGAAACAGTGGAGGGCGGGGGCGTCGTCATCCTCCTCCTACAGACGGTCAACTCGCTGAGACAACTCTTCACGCTGGCCATGGACGTACACGCGCGTTACCGGACCGAGGCGCATGCTAGTGTCGCAGGTAGATTCAATGAGAGATTCATTCTCTCGCTGGGCTCCAACCGCTCCTGTGTCGTCATCGACGACTCGCTGAACATCTTACCCATCTCTTCCCACGTCAAGAGCCTAACTGCGCTGCCGCAAAAAACTTCGGAAGAGGATTTGACCGAGGAAGAGGCCAAGTTGAAGGAAATCCAGGAGCAGCTGCAGGGATCCCAACCCACCGAGAGCCTCGTAAAGTTGTGCAAGACGCTTGATCAAGCTCAGGCGCTTCTTCAGTTCATCGACGCCATCACGGAAAAGAAGCTGGACCGGACGGTATCTTTGACAGCAGCGCGCGGGCGCGGCAAGAGCGCCGCCCTCGGGTTGGCAATCGCGGCCGCCGTCGGCTTTGGCTACTCCAATATCTTCGTAACTTCTCCGTCCCCGGAAAACTTGCGCACGCTGTTCCAGTTTGTCTTCAAAGGTTTCGATGCCATGGAATACGAGGAACACACTGACTACAGCATTGTCCAGTCGACTAACCCCGAGTTCAACGACGCCGTCGTCCGCGTCAACGTCCACGAGCAGAGAAGTGCAACAGGCGGTGGCCACCGGCAGACTGTTCAGTACCTGCATCCCAGTGACGCACAAAAGTTGGGCCAGGCGGAGCTCGTCGTGGTAGACGAGGCGGCTGCTATTCCTTTACCTCTCGTCAAGCAGCTCCTTGGCCCCTACCTGGTGTTCCTCTCCTCCACTATTAACGGCTACGAGGGCACAGGGCGATCGCTTAGCCTCAAGTTGATTGACCAACTAAGGAAGCAGGTGAGTTAGATCCGTTTCAAAGCATAATCCACACCATGTGCTCTTGCAAGGCGTTGAACATGTTCAGAGTGTACGTGCAAGAGCGATGCTCGGAGCTGTTCTTACAGTAGGCGCTCTCGGGGAAGTACTGACTGAGAATGACTATTGCAGGAATCGTCTGGCGCGTCATCCCGGACCTTGAGGGAGGTGACGCTGGAGGAGTCGATTCGGTACCGTCCAGGCGACCAAGTGGAATCATGGCTGAACCGGTTGCTATGCTTGGACGTGACCAATGGGGTTCAGGCTTTACACAGCGGCTGCCCGCCGCCAGAGCAATGCGACCTTTACTACATCAACCGGGACACGTTGTTCTCCTATCACCGGGCGTCGGAGTCGTTCCTCCAGCGCATCGTGTCACTCTTTGTTGCGTCGCATTATAAGAACTCTCCTAATGACCTTCAGATGATGTCTGACGCTCCTGCGCATCATCTCTTCTGCCTCCTCGGCCCAACCAAGGGAGACTCCCTTCCCGAGGTACTCTGCGCTATCCAGGTGTGCCTGGAAGGGGAGATTTCCAAGAAGAGCATTATGTCTGGGCTCTCCCGGGGCCAGAGGGCCTCCGGGGACCTCATCCCTTGGACAATGGTGCAGCAATATCAGGACTATGACTTCCCTAGGCTGTCCGGGGCTCGCGTAGTGCGGATTGCCACGCACCCGGATTACCAGCGGATGGGCTACGGATCCAGGGCCATGCAACTGCTCACGGGGTACTACGAGGGCAAGATGCAATCATTGGACGAGGAGAAAGCCTCTGAGGTCGTTGATAAGATTGAGAGCGTCGAAGAAGACGATGTCCTCTTGCTGGAAGAGTCTCTCTCCCCTAGAAAGAACCTCCCCCCGCTGCTCCTGCGCTTAAGTGAGCGGCCACCTGAGCGGCTGGACTACCTCGGTGTGTCCTTCGGGCTCACTCAGACCCTGTTCAAGTTTTGGAAGCGTTTAGGCTTCGTTCCAACTTACGTGCGCCAGACTGCGAACGATTTGACAGGGGAGCATTCCACGATCGTCCTGCGGGTCTTGAGTAAAGAAAACCCGGAGGAGGGCATTTGGCTTGAAGCGTTCGAGTCTGACTTCAGAAAAAGGATCGTGAACTTGATGGGCAATGAGCTGATGAGAAAGTTTCCAAGTACGCTGGCCCTCAACTTGATCATGGTGGCTAAGAAAAACAGCGACCTCTTGAAAGAGGTCACCATCGATGAGGTCAAGATAGACGTCTCAGCTTATGACCTCAGCAGGTTGGAGATGTATGCGAATAACATGGCCGATTACCACTTAGTCCTGGATCTGCTGCCTGCACTCAGCAGATTGTTTTTCCTCAGAAGATTAAGCGGGTCTTTGGGACTATCCCCGACGCAGAAGGTGCTGCTGGTAGGTCTTGGACTGCAGAGGAAAACTGTTGATCAGCTGTCTGATGAGCTGGAGCTCCCAGCATCGCAGCTGTTGGCTCTCTTCAATAGGATGATGAGAAAATTTACCAAGGCCCTGAAGGCCTTGTATGAAGAGAGTATCGCGGCCTCGCTGGGAGTGAAAGAATTGCCCAAGGCAGTTGCAGCCATCGAAGAGAACATGGAAAAAGAGCTGGAGGAGGCTGGCAAGGAGGCTGTGAGTAAATTGCAGTTTGAGGAACTGAACCAGTACCGGATCAAGGGCGACGAACAAGAGTGGTCCAAGGCTTTGAGCGGCAAGGGGTCCAAAGTCTTGGTGAGCGTCAAAAGTGGAGAAAAGAGACTGGGAGAAGATATTGACAGTAAACACCACAAAAAAGTGAAGAAAGTGAAGAAGAAGAAGTAAGATGCTGATGCAGAGCAAAAGTATTCTGATACGTATAGGCTTAATAAACGTACACATACGTATAATGTCTACAAGATCTGTCTTGCCATTATGAGTAGTTGATGTATCAATATCCGGGGCTAGTGCTCTTGATGTATTGAACTCTCCTTAACCAAAATGAGTGACTCCCTTAGTCACGTGTACAGGGTAGTCCACAATTTGCATCCTAGTTATCTTGGGATGGACGATCCCTGATGGCAAACCTGGGTTGCACATGTAGTCCTGGGTGCCAGGCACGAGTTGTGCAATGTTCTCTAATGCTCTTTCCCCGGCTTCACTCGCTCAGAGTTGACATTTGATTCAGGGTTGACATTTTGAAAGCTAAACACTATGTTGATGTTCATGCATCTGTTCCACTCCTTGCACACTCTCGAAGCAACCGGCGGATTGAAGGAACAAGGTTGGCAAACTGAGAGTAAAACTTTATTATTCTTGTGTCATGTCTTCTATTGGCATAGTTGCAGAAGGTATTTTAACTTTTCTTGTGCTGTGGAGACACAGAAATCTTCATTATGTGAGTATGCACAGATTTTGCAATTGACTCATGAAGCCTTCACAGAAGCTACCTAGACGGATCTTCTTTGGGAGAGCCCCAAAGGAAATGTTAGATGAAGAAATTGCAACTTGAGTGGAAGATTTTGCCCAGACATCTTGACAAAATATGAGTGAAAAAAAACTTCAACAGAAATCACAAGTGGCATATCTCGGCCTTTATGCTGCTCAGCAAGCATGAGGCAGTGTTGACTTGAGCTAGAATCAAGAGGATGCTTTGTTTCTCTGCCCCAGAGTGACGGATTTTAAATTTCCTTTTTCCACCCGAAAATGTCCACTTTTGGGCTAGTTTTAAGGGTCTTGAAAGAATCCTCCCTTCTGTAGGTTCATTGGATCTCCATTTCTGAAGTCTCTGATTTGTCTGCTGGTGTATTTTGGACAGGGCCTCCTGAACATTTGGGCGTGCGATCGAACCCACTTGTTGGTGATCCACTTGCTGCCGATCATGACTGGGCAGCCGCCGTGACGGGTCAGGGCGTCGTAGCCGCCAGCCTGGTCCATGTTCCACCTGTGAGGGGAGTTGATAGAGAACTTTGCAGAGCTGAGATCTTATTCCCCTTATTCTTAGGGGTATGAAAGCACACTTTTTTTTACTAGAAACAGTGCACAAAGAACTCCTGCTCATGTCTTATCTCCTAAAAGTTATTCAAGGAAAGTCTCGGGGTTACAGCTTTGTTGCACTTTCAAACAGATGGGTCAGATCCCCATGAAAGACATCTCACAGCAGACTCCAAGTTTTCCCTACATGACCAAGAAATTGCTACAGTGTGACCAGGGCTTTTTTTTCTCACTCTAGAGGTGTTTTAAACACCTATTTATCTTACCAAATCACCATCGAACCCTTCCTGGGCCTGACGAACGCCCCCACCAGAGGAAAGACGGTGTTGCCACCCGCAGGGACATCGGTCAGGTACGCCATCAGGGTTGCCATGCGGTCGCCGGCAAACACGTTGAACACCTGCGATGACGACAATTATAAGGTCTCCTCTTCCAGGCAAAAATGCTTCAGTTGTAGGTCAGTAACATTGCCCCAACAAAGCAAGGCAACTTTCATGTGGTTTGAGAGTTCATCTCATGTCTAGAAAAACGTCCGTCGAGAGCAAAAACGTCAGAAGAAAACGCTTTTAGTTCAAAAAGTCACTAGGAAACATTCATCTTCTCAGCTACAGGGCTTCCCAGACAGAACCCCGAGCAAGTTCTGACCTCTGAGCATTGCTAAAACCTAGCATTAGTGTTAAAATATATGTCGGCAACGTTCTAAGTTTTCATGATCCACAACTGTTGTGATATCCGGACAGACTTGAGTTCTTACCTCTCTGGCCTGCAGACTCCTCTTATCCATCATGGTCTGGTCGTAGTGCACGAAGTACTGACCCGCCAGGCCGTAGTTGGCAACCTGGTAGAGCTCGCTGGCGTTGGTGGACATCGCGTCCAGATCGAGGAAGGAGTCGATGCGCTTCGTCAACCTCATGGCCGCTGGAGTCTGCTCCTCAGTTATCCATGTCTGCTCGCTCACCTAAAAGTCAGGGGTGAGGTATTACGTATACCACTGCAGAACATATAAATATAGCCATAGACAGAGTCACTTAAAGACTCTCTCTGTTGGTCACAACTCTCAGTTGTCACCACAGCTCAGTGAGTTAAAGTTTCAGCCCCCAGGATGAATCAGAGCTGTAACTTGTACAACGTCTCAGCATTTGCTGCCTTTGGACCGTGACCAAGAGTTGGAACGTATTGATACTTTCGCCTACTGTAAGTGCCAGGAATGACGGATGCTTTACTGCACCAGGTGTAGGTAAGCCAGCCGGTCGAAATTCTAGTTATACGCATACTGCGCATCTAAATGCATCTAGACTTCATTGTGTCTTCACATCAAAATGTGCAAAAATCATGCTGGGAGTGCTGTTAAGTGGAGGACACTGTAACTCCACCGGAAAAAAGTGAACCGGACTGACCCTTCTGTCGTCGAGAGTGCCATTGAGGCCGGACCCGACCATTTGTGACCTCATCAGTCTGGGAGACGCGTGTTCGATGATTTCAGCGGCCTCGCCGGCAGTCACGAACTCGTGCATCACGGCAATATGTGGCTGAAGACTCACCTAAAACATTGACGTGACACACTGTAGACACTATTTCTTGTCATACCGTGTATGACATAAATGTCAGCAACATGTCAGACATGTCATTCTGGCCTTACTGTCTCGATCTTCATGGGTCCGTATCTGTAGTAGGGGACTCCCCTGTGCGCGTAGCGGCAAGTCAGCTTGCTGGTCACCGACGCGGGCCTGAAGAGCAACCGCAACAACGATTACTTGAACTGCTGACACATTAAACGTGTCTGAATGTCTTCTGATTCTCTACCTGAGATCTTCTCCTCTGCACAGCCTCATGTACTGCTCAGTCTCCAACCTGGAGTCTGCGGTCCTGGCGTTGCCCAGCACGACCTTTGGCACACAAAGCAAAACAGTCACTGAGTGCAAGAAATGTGACAAAATCTGCATGTCAGATCCACACCTCTGAGGCCTTGGGGTTGACGAATTTCTTCTTCTTGCCGAGCCTCTTGTCATATGGGACTGGATTTGTGCTGTGGTTCGGGGTTCGAGGACCCCAGCGGTCCAACTTCTGGTCGTGCACAGTCTTGGCGGTCTTGATCAAATTCTTCAATACCTGAAAAAGGTTCACTTTGCAGACATCTGTTTCCTCATCACCACCACCACTGTGGTTAGGGTTGTCGTCGACATTCACCTTGATGTCAAGAGCCTCTATGAATGGCGGAACAGTGACCATCCCGTCGTCCTTGGCCCTGTCGAGGGCCTTCAGCATGATGTCAATGCCCGACCCGAGGAACATCGAATTCGTGCCTTTGACTCCGATCTTGAACGCATCCCAGACAGTCATCTCTCCGGTCGTCTCCACCCGGAAGTCGGAGGTCTCAAACACGCCCTCTTCCACAAAGGAAGTCGTGTTGAACTGCAAGAAGACGATTTGAACACGTTGACCGGGTCAAGGTCCCCCCCCCCCTCACACACACACCGACTCTGGTCTCTCACCTTGTAATAGTCATGCAATCGCACTATGCCCACGGCGACACCGTCCAAGTCTGGAGCTCCAGGCACGTGGTCCCTTTTGGACCTGGCCAACACCCTCTTCACCCGCTTGGACACGTTGCCGTTCCGACGGACCTTCTCTTGCTCGAGGGCAGTCTCGATGACTCCCCAACCGACAGCGACGTGTCTGAAAGCAACGGGCACTTAGTGGGCAAGGCCAGCGACTGGTCTAACAGTTAGAGCCAAAAAGCATACAACAGTGGACTTTCATGCCGTGTGAGGACAAAACAAAATGGAGGAGCATCGTAAAAAAGCATTTCTTCAACTACTTCGAGTTCGATGACCTCAACTGTTACTTCATGACAATCTCGATATGCTCAACACTAAGATAGTGTTTAGCTTCTCTATCTGCCCCGCTTGTTTTGGAATGGATTGCTAACTCGACATGTCCAAGTCAGAAGACTTCATCAAGTACATCTAGTTTTCCTACTGAGGCCACAACTGCGAGAATTAGAGCAACAAGTATGTCTGTGTCCTCTGGAGCTTCAGCATCAGCAGCTACTTGGTTACTGAACTCTACCTTTGTCTTTTTTTTTTATTTCCACAATAGGTTTTGTTGCTTTTCACTCAGTGCTTGAAGTTCTGACCTGATCAGGTTGTAGACGTTGAGTGGGTTGTAGAGGAAGGTCTCATCGTCGTCCTGCTCGCCGATGACGTCTTCGTAGCTGGCAACGTACGCGCCAACAGCACCCTAAAAATTGGTCCAGACAATATAGATCTGTATAGAACAATGTAGCTTTTATGCTCAGACAGCAGGAGAAAGTCAGTAAATGAGCCACCAGACGTTGCTCAGATGCATTGATTTGCTTTGTCATGCCCCCAAAATGCTGCTTCTACCGAACCGGCCAAGTTTAACGTTTCATCTAGTGACCACCGTGCCAGATTTGGCTTTGCTGCAGTATAGAGGCCAAAATTTGGCACAGGCGATGGCGACGCTTTCTGCTCTCCTCCCCGAAAATGGTCTTGTCAGGCCTTTCAAAGCACTCTGAAGGCCACATTCTGACCATGACACGACATGGAACTCCTGTGAGGACCAAAGTTGCCACTCCGATATAGGTGTTGCCGGCTCACTTACCTGCGCGTCTGTCGTCACGAGCCTCTTGTCGACGATGGTCCTCAGGTCCTCGACATACTCCTTCTCCTTCTCGAAGAACAAGGACAGCTCGTGCATGGACGTGTAGATCTCCTTGGTCAGTTGCGAGTCGTCGTGCTTCTGAGTGATGAATTCAGACTTCTTCTGGATCTTGATCTGCCCAGAGCTCAGAGAGAGAAACTCAAGAAAGAAGACCAAGAGCAGCGACATTTTTTATCAACTCCACATGGAAACAGAGGAAAAGTGCCGAAAGTCTTCGGTCTTCAAGAGTTTCCGTGCCAAATCCTGCTGTGTAACATTTTCTCCTCCCCGGACTGCAGAACCATCGTGCCCCCAATCAGATTCGTACACCTCCGGCTAGCGCCGCCGCCGCCGCCGCCGCCGTCGCCGCCGCCGCCGCCACCATACCTTGGAACCAACTAAGCAACTTTAGAGTTCACTAGCGCTTACACACAACACTTGGCTGGGGAGGGAGGAATATGAGTGTGTCTGCATAAACATAAGACTTGATATGTTTGAGTCAGCGGGTTTCACTCACCAAAGTCGTCACTTCCACCACAATAGCATTTTTCTCACTAATACTGATCACCCGACAAAGCAATCCATCAATTCGTGTGAGTCACCTAAAGTCAGTTAAACCTTGTATTTCATCCGCATCTGACAAGTCTGTAAAAACTAAGACAATAAATAAAAATAGTGAAGTGATGTGGTGGCCTCCACATCAAGTAGCAGCCTCAAAGTGATGCAGCGGCCTCAGTGTGAAATGGCGTTATGGACGTGAGGAGGTTGCGTCAAGGGAGATCCGCTTCATGTGTCCAGCTCTACATTAATGCAGCTGTCATTGTGTTGCTTGGTTCAGACGAACCAAACCCTACCAGACGATGCCTATGGAGTTCACACCGAGTACATATGAGCTCGGATTAGGTTAATTTTTGCTGCCAATTTCATATGCACTACTG
>JAAUXU010019317.1_pt1 | contig 55841 bp, 48 predicted proteins | sample 7278151 | NCBI WGS metagenome assembly JAAUXU01 (sample SAMN14350113, study PRJNA611818) | marine sediment metagenome | isolation source: surface marine sediment (1.8m) | place: French Polynesia: Moorea | collected 2018-08
AAGTTGTAGCCAATAGTCCACAGGACTACCGGCATTTTAAATTTTTTTGATATTTCAACTCTGGACCAAGCTACCAAAGCACGCGCATTTTGACGTGCACACGCCTCGTATGTGTTGTGTACATTGAATGGTCGTTTAAAACCCCCTCGTATCGATTAGTGCGATATCGATATTTTGTCAGCATCGCACATCACTATTGTGAAGGCCATTATTAGTATGCACCGATGGTTCTAGGTCAGTCCCCCCGGTTATCTCAGTCCCCCGGTTATCTCAGTCCCCGGACATTTCAGTCCCCGGACATTTCAGGTGTTGTTCTTTCGCCTTATTTCTTTTTGGTGGGTTTCATGTTTAATTCTGCTTATATTTTACTCATTAGTCCCTTCCTGTTACTTAAGTATGCTTTGGTACTTAAACTCCTGTGGCATGTATTCTCCTGTCAGGGGCTGAAATGTCCGGGTGCATGTATAACCAAAAGCAGGATTTCGGGTTCGTTTGCGTTGAAAGTCCCAGTTTGATGTGGCCGATGTTCATAAATTAGTGACTACTTTAGTTCCTCTGCTAAACAACCCTGATTATGCCCATTCTTGGCAACTCTAGGTTCCACACCATGCATATTCAGTAGTAACAATTTTCAACCTAATCACACTTAAGCTGCTGACGGGCCGTCATAACTACCCAAATGCAACGACCACACTCTGCATGATCCCATGAGAGCGCAAGTGAGACTGCACTCTTTCTTATCGTGTTAGGAAATAATGAAGGATTAAGTTGTTGGGCGCTCATAAGTGGGAGAAAGTGAGCTATTCAGGCTCGTGCAGTGCTGCAGGCGCCACATATGATAAGAAAGGCGAGATCAATTTTACAATAAGTCACTCACGTTTGTTGGGTCTTGTCTGACGGTCGAGAAAGTTTGCGGCTAATACGGTAAAACGACTCTCGGTTGCGGCCACATAATGGGTTGACGACTCAGCTGCGACCAGAGTCTACATAAAAGCTGGGACGCCAAATGTCCGTTGACAAATGTGGCAGACTCGAGAGAGATCGTGTGATCCGAAAACACGTTCATTGATGAATGATTGTTCTCAAAGGAAAAGTTGGTAAATTGCTTGTACACTGGACTTCGACCACCAGTGGACGACCGTCGGCGTTACCCAGTAGTAGAACGTGTACGTGCAATTCAATGCTAGGTTTTCTTGATTCCAGTCCCGTCAAGAACTGTTGTTGTTGCCAACTAGCAGCAAGTCTCAATTTCGAGACCAATCGATTGAAGAAAGCTTAACACTACAGTACCTGACAAAAGCAAGGTCAGCACAGTTGCTACAAGGACCGACCTATTTAGGGGCGTCGGTAGGATAGGTGACAGCACAGTTGTTCAACAACGCTGTCAAACATGACCTCTTTAAGTCCAGTCTGCCAAGCCATGCAAAAATTGCCAGCTTCGTCCCAGAGTCACCATGTAAGCTTATCTTCGCCAAGGTTATGACACCATGAGCAGCTTTGACTTGTCTTACCCTCTCTTATGCTTGGTCGTGTTCCTCAAGATAACCTTGGCCCTGAGCTTGAACCCTGCGCGGGCCTCGCACACCGCGAACTCCACCTCCATGAAGAGATAGAGATAGACAGGCAGGAAACTCTATTTGATCCCACCTTTTACTCGGGATATTTCACAAATGTCTGCATTATGTGACACACACCACATGCATGCATGCACACTTGCTGCAGTAGTTCGAACAGCTTTGGTTCGGCTCGGATTACCGCGGGCGTTGACAAGCACATATCATGTGTCAAAAACAATGGTCGAGATTTCCTAAAAGATATTCATGGTCTGTGTGAAGCAACTTTGATACACTTTTCATCCATTTTTATTGACAAAACGATGACTTCGATCTTACAGAGATAATTTTAAGGATAAGTTTAGTACATCATTGTAATTTTACATGGTAATAGGTAATGGTAATAATAGCGTCGTGTGCCGTAGAAGAGGAGATAATGGGTGACCTAAGAGTGTGTCTTCGCGATGAGATTGCACTAAAATAAAGTGAGAAGCTTCCCGAGTCTGAGAATGAAGCTGGGGCACAAGAACTTAGAAGTGTAGCTGTGGAACACGTAGAAATTACAAATTTTTATGTAAGGTAACTCACGCTGTGGCTGACAAGAAATTATCGGGCGCTCGAAGATTAGAGAAAATGTTTTCATTTGCCAAGAATAGTAGCATGAAACTTTATCTCACATTACACTGAAGTTTTTTTTGTGAACTGAGCAGCCACATTGAAATTTAGGCCTCACTTTTTCAGTAGGATCGGGTCTCGCGTCCTCATGATAAAAGCATCAAGCAGTATAAAGAGCTTGTGACACATCAAAATTATCTGATTGTTAGCATGCCAATTGGTCTAGATACATAGTAGCATTTCGATAATAAAGCACGCGCACGCACGCACGACTGCCACGTGAATCTACCATGGGTAAATCTTCAGCTTGTGTAGTAGCGGTAGTGGAGGTTATGGTATAAAATTTTGTTCGTATCCAATTTTTTTACATCAAAGAGAGCTTGGCTTGGTTGGTACTTTCATGGTATATAGTACGGGTATGCAGATAGAACAATATCGTATGCAAATGTGACGACTACGTAGTTACACCAATTGAAGAGACACTCATACACACACCTTACAAAGTTCGTAGTAAAAAATATGCCGAGAGAAATGGGGGGGGGGAGGTGTATAACTACGTTATTTCACGGGAACAGGATCTTTCCGTCTTATTTTCCTTGGATCTGAGAGCAGAGTTGTAGGGTTAGTTGAAGCAAAGAGGATCATCTTTTACTCAAGCACGATTGAAAAGCAAACAATGGCATTGAAACTAGTTCGGAGAAACTTTTGTAGAGACTGTACTATAATAGCCATCAATGAACATTGAAGAATAGAAAAAAACAGAAAAATCTCACGTCTACGTAAATTAAACACCTTGTGCGTGGAGAGTCGCACCCAACAACTTTTCCCTCAAAGATTAGTAGTAAGGAGATCAGCTGACTAGATTTTCTACAATTTAGGCAGCGTTTCCGCTCGACTCCCATAGAATGCTTTGAAGCTCTCGGCTTAAAGCCTGATGAGATACAAGAGCAAGGTGAAAACACTACCTGACACAGTGTAAGGTGCTGCGCACTTGTTCTACTCCTCTCAAAATTTATGCAAGTAGAAACTGACTAACTTTTACCAGAGGTGATCCCATTGAACGTTTACACTCACATTTTCACGGGGGGAGGAGACAGAGTAATTGAGGATGAGACCGAGACCAATGTGTAATAGCAAGTAACTACTGTTAGCACACACAGAGTCAGCTGGGGGAGTGTACAGGGCAATTAGAGGCCTCCTACGTTATGGAATGGCATCCTACTTCTATCAGGAGGATTCTGTCGAGATAGAATCGATATTCATGGTAAACATCGGCCTTCAGTAAAGTTCAGGAGGAAGATGAGGAAAGACCATGCCGGGAATGGGGGTGGGGGTGATGTAGGGCGGGGGTGGGGGGAGGGGGAAGGGCCCGCTGAGGTTGCTCAATCATTCCACTTGCTTGAAGCAATTTATTACGCCTGCAGCAAGCTCCACTCTTTCATGATGAGGTTGCTTTCACATATGCCCAGTACATGTACCAAGAACGATAAGAGCGTTAGAAAGAAAAGGAATTGAGCAGCATGTACGTACCTTGCTTACATTTCGAAGCTCTACTTGTCTTTTTTCTGCTTATTGCGATATCCCCCAACCGTAATCATCGGAGCATTTCCCCCAGCCCCAGGGTAAACAACTATGATTATTAACCTCCTTCTTCTTCTCCTCTTCTGCCCCTTATTTCACGCCAACTTTGGAGTACCTGCATGCAGTGAAGTGTAGAAAGTGTTTATAAAGATTCTAGGGGTCCTGGTACGGTATGTATACAATTGTAGTACACACACGCGAGGTAAGAGAGACAGAAATCGTTGAAATGATCAAATGATCTTGCTTCTTTTTAGTTTCCACTTTCTGCGGAAAATCTATTTAGTGCTTCAGAAGTAGGTGAATGCCGCACTCTCACCCTTCGCTCACTTTCTCTTTCTTGAGCGCACTCGCTTCATGGAAGTGAAATATTTGTGTTGTATGCACCATGCACGTAACTTCCTTGCTTCTCAGGGCATTCATTCTCTTCTCTGTCGTGTTTCTCTTGCTTTCTCTTTCTCTCCTGTACTCTAACCAACATTAATGTAGACAGCTTTACAAAGTTATTGTAACCGGCGAGAAGGGACACTGATCCAGAGCACATTTATATATAGAATACGACCAATGCTCTATGTACAAGTAGCTCTCGTTTCTCAGATAGGATAAGTAATAATGATACATATGCACAGCGATGGGTGGGCACTAACACTACCTAATATTAGTACTTGCTACACTATGTACAGGGCGACGACTTCGCTTTTGATTGCTCGAACAAATCTTCTTCATTCTTTCTTCTTTCTCAGGGTGTTCGACTCGATCCGATTTGTACTCCACATTCCCGCGACTAAAAGGATCATGCACTAAACATTAGCGTCTTTCTTACACAAACTTTTTCCTTGGAGTCTCACTTCTTCAACATATCTTCTTACACCCTTCATGGATGTAAATGAGGATTAGAACGGAGTCTCCTCAAGATGTTACTCGGCAGGTACGCTCAGTTTTTCCGAGGCACGGAAAAATCATGACGAATCTGAGACTTTTTTTTGCTTTAGATCCAGTAGGAAAGTGACTGCATGGAGTTGGTCTTGATCTTCGCCTTTTTGTTACCGCTGCAGTTGGTTGCCGGAACTCCCGGGGCTCACATTTCTTCCTCTTGCTTGGACTGCAATGGGACGTTAGCCTGGAACGCAAAGTTGAAAGGTGGGTCCGTTACCATAGAGCCATTGTTCTTTCTGTACCAGCATAATCTACGACCTACTCAGTTTTAAATGCCTTTCTTCACCTGATCCTCGACAGCGTTCTGGTGCTCGTTGTTGTCCTTGGCCAGCATCCTACCCTTCTCGTCGTCAGAGGCCACCTCAGCGTCAATCTCCCGCTTGGAGCAGCAGCAAGAGCACATCCTTGAATAGTAATGACGATGATAATGCAATAGTCACGCATGATCTCTGCATTCTTAGATGCTCCAATCATTTTAGTCGCACTTTCACTTTTTTTTTACATAAATGCTGGGAGCTCTTTCGCCCTCACCTGGCAAAGAGGATGTACACGCCGTGTCTGGCCTCGGGTGAGAAGGTGAAGTAGAGCAGGGGGTGGAGCAGCGAGGGCGCGTAGACAGCCCATTTCATCACCGCCTTATAGCTCTCTCCACTCAAACCTGCAAAAGGCGGCAGATACATAGACACAATAGCTCTAATAGAATGATAACTTGATAGCACTGACGTACTGTGCAGTGAGCACAAAAGTTCGGCCTTACTAGGATGTAAAAAATTAGAACGGACTGGCCTAACCTGGCGAGATCACTTAGTCAGAGTAGATATACTCCTGTCCAGTCCAGGCAGGTTATGCCTTATTAGAGAATGACACTGCCTAAGCATTCACTGAATATCTTTCGTCCACTGGAACTGGATCTGGTGTCGCCTTGACATCATGCATCGAGCATGTATCATAATGATAATAATTTCACTGCCATTTTAGCTACAAACGAGTGCGAATAACATGAGACCTCCCAACTGCTGTTTTTAGCAGCAAAACTCCTGTGCAGTCAAATGTCAAAGTTAAGAATCTCGAAATTATGGCTTATCTCAAAGTTATGATAACTTTCTTTGCTGACCAAGTGCTTCTTTCCAAAAGTCACGTCTCGACCTTATGATGTGTCTCAAAGTCATGATATACTTGCAACCTTCGAGGTTTCAACGGGCTTGATTGCCCAAACTTTCTGCTTTCACAGTGGGTGTGCACCGAATGTACATGCTTACATAATTTCGGCTTATGAATAAGTTTGGGGATAATCGGTCGGGTAATACTCGAGCTCAATTCAGGCATACTTGACCCTTTTCTCCCCTACTCAATATCCGGGTATTTGCCTCAAGTACCCAAGTTGAGCTTGCTACGAGAGAAGCCATGAGAAGCAGTCACAGAATGCTTGTACGATCATACTGACTGCACTGCAAAACATTCACTGTTGCTGATGTAGTGGCATGAACAGTCTGCAGAAAGATCAACGACTTCTCCCGAGGACGCATTCTCAAAGCCTATTTTATTGTCCGAATCAGGGATGGGGCAATTGTTTGTTTCGCGCATTAAATTCGTCCTGGAATTAGTTGGAAATCTTTTTCTTTTAAGAGGGGCTAAAACGCATTTTCTTGCACTCAAATATCCACTAGAGGACCTGGGTATTTCCTCCTGCTCGACTCAGTCACTCGAGCTGTTATCGATTGCAATACTCGACTATACCTCGATCGTATTCCGAGTATGTAACAAGGATCTGTTCACACTCTGTTTGCAGGAGTCCGTACATACGTTTACGTTTCTGAAGGAAAGGACAGAAGAGCGCTTAAAAGGGCCCAAATATATTTCAGCGTATCTTTGCCCTGGGCCTGACTTTTTCCACCCCGTATGGAAGTGCGTGACACAGCATCAAATGTGTCTCAGTATGAGAAGAGTAAAATAAGTAGTGTGTTTGATTTCTCTGTAAGCTCATCACGTCTCTCGTAACTTCCTAAATGAATTCAGGACCGAAAGAAAGTGTGTGTGCGTCTGCGCGTGTACGCATATACGCATCCACCTAAAGTGAAAAAGATACGTTTGTACAATGAATTCATTCGTATGCGAAAAGCTTTGCAGATTCCTTTTTTTTCATTGCGTCAAGCTACGTCAGAGTCAAGTTCGCGAGCAAAAGGGGGTCCAAGCCACGTGAACCCTACCTGGTATGAACTCCTCGAGCACGGGGATGATGTCATTGTTGATGAGAATGTGGTGGATGTTGAAGAGCTCGAATGGAGCGCGCGCGGCCTCGTAGAACAGGATCATGAACAGAGTGATCAGGGAGAGCCAGAATTCAGAGTTCCTGAAAATACAGACATATTTCTCAGTCACAAAAAAGACCTTTTGAAACATTTCTCCCAGGAGAGAAACTGGGCGAGCTTTCTTCTTTCCAAGTCAGCACCAGAAAGCAATTTTCCTCCCTTCAACAATTTCTATTTTGTCCCAGGGTTTAGGCACCCTTAAGGCAACATGAGAGCTTCCATGGTGGAAAGCGTCGCCTTCGCCCGAGCTTTCTGTATTAAATGCCACTTTGGCATGCTTTCTCTCCCTCTCCAGATTGAATTTTTCGGCCTCCTTCCTCTTCGGTATTAGTTCGTTGTTGCTCTTTCGCATGTCTAAGCTAATTGTCTGTTTACTGCACGACTCAGAACTGGCTACGGCTTGTTTTTTGCTGGCAGAAGGCAAAAAAGAGTGCAAGGGCGTGGCTGATGCTCATGGTTCACTCGGTTTTTTGTGGCATTTCATATAAGTGATACAAGGCCTCAGCCAGACTTGATCGGCGCAGCCAGCGTGATCACCTCAGCTTCCTCGTGCAGCATCCAAAGACCTGTACAAGTAGGGCCCACCAGGGGATGAAAAGGAGGATGAGCGGCAGCAGGAACGTCAGGATGGTCGACGCGATGTAGAAGAAGTAGCTTCCGTCCTCGTACACCCCTCCCGCGTGCATGCACACCTGAAGAAAGGCAAGAAATACACGCTCATAAAAACGTAGTGCATATTTTTTTTAGAAGCCCATCGTGGGGCCTTCATGGGTAGATCTCATCTGTTCAGGGCACATTATAAATTTATACTTGTTAATGGCGCTCCATCGGTACAACTTTCATTTGATTGGGAAATAGGAGAATAGCCTGACGTCCATGGGCGTCCACACTGAGCCTCCAAAAGGTGACCAATCTGACCAGGAACCGAGCGGTTGCGATCTCTTGCTCAGGAACAGGCTTTAACTGCGCAACGTTAATCGAGCATGTTCAGTACATTTCTGTCCCAGTCCCGTCGTACTCATCAAAGTTTGCAAACTTTAAAGTGGTGTATGTCCCTCACACGTTTAAAATTAATGCCAAAACTTAAAACGTCCAAGGGCCACTCGTATGTTCGGCATTTTCTTGGTGCCCTGAAGCCGCAACATCTTCGTGACTTGGTCTAATCTGCATTCGTACATAGTCACACTCAAAGTCGGTGTTTGAAGTTGACGGTAAGAGCCTTCTGCACTGATCCAACCCACGTATGAGATGTGGCACAAAGTTATTCATGACAGCCCCCTTCTGGCGTCCACGGACGTACTGAACGCTCATTATTGTCACGTATCATGTGCTCTACGTGCAGATAATCACCCTGATTAAAAATTTCCATATCAAGAGCAATTTCCACGTCTCCAAAACCTCTGCTTCATTACTTGACACATCTTCCTGCCAACACTAGTTAGTTCCATCGAGTGTCTGTTAATTGTGCTTGCAGTTGTTTTCTTTTCTTGCTATGGATTGCAAAAGTGTCTTCCTCCTCTCCGCGTCCAATGACTTCACTCTTGGCACGATACTGCGTGATGGCAATTTGCCCCCAAAGTGGGTACAAATGCCCCCCGATACCACCAGGGGGCGGATTCAAAAGTGAATCGCCTAAAAAAATATTTTTGCACGCATCATTTTTGGATAAAAAAGGGGGACTTTTTGGATGGGAGCTAAAGGTGATCCCCACTGTCAGCAAAAACCCTGGCTCTGGAGAGATCCTAAGGAAAGTCGGCCGGCTACTTGAAGGTGCACGTATGACATGTCTACTTTTTTTTATCGATAAGAATGACTTTTGGCTTAGTGGTGAGACTGCGGACTTCCTCAGAGTGCGGCGGTCATCGCTTGACCACAGCGATGCGACCCATCTCGATAAGATCTAACTGACTGAGTAGTAACTATAGCGATGGGTCGGGTTGACAAATTTCAAATCTGGCTCACTCTCGGGTTCGGAGCTTTTGCGTCCGGGTCGGGTTGGGTCAGGCAACGCAAAATCTCGGTCGAATCCGGATCGAGCCAAAACCCAACTACTGCGCTGTCTCTACAGTAAGAAGTAAAAGTCTATCAATAAGACAAGTCCGATAAAAAAAGAGGTGATTCTCACAGGTGCATACGTAGTATCGACTCGTTTAGAGCCGGGCTGCAACATTCGAATCTGGCTCAAGTTGGAGTGAGAAACAAAAAACCGACTCGAACCGAGTGAAAATGGCTCGAGTCAAGACCCGACCCATCACTAGTAGCACGTGAAGATACTTCTTAGGTATGAGACACGAACCAGAGGACCTTGTGTCTCGCTGAAGCTGTAGCGGATACAATCTGACGGATATCAACACACTGTACTAACTAAGTTAGTTCGATCTTATGTCCTGTGTAGGTTAACACACGGCGCGGTTGTCTCCTCCTTGGCCAGGTCAGTTATGCTCCGGCCTCAAGTTATGACACAGGACAAAGTGAGACGATGCCCGGAATGCAAAAAAATGTCTGAAGCACGAGGAGGAAAAAATGGGAAAAAGTTCCCGGGCTTTATTTCCCTTCCCACCATTTGAATTCTTTTCTCTGGCAGTTTTCTCCATGTCCGTCCTTTGCTTTCTCTTCTTGCCTCCTTGCTCATGTCTGCGAATTCTTTTCCCCCCTCTACTCTGTCCGCAACATTCTTCCACTTCCGAAATGATGGTGTCCTGACCGTCCTGCTGTAGCTTCAGGCCCAAGGAAGACCCTAATTCTTTCTCTCCACTTATGAAAGCAGGAAGTGGGCGAAGAGAAACAGTGTGGCGAAAGAGAAATGTATTGGAAACCAATGCTCCTTGCCTCTCTCTTGGATCAAGGGCTCAAGGCGCTGGCTCAGCACTTGGCACACTTTTTGTAGGGAGAGAGTGGCCTTAAAAACTCAGGCCCTGGCGGACTCTGCATCTGTTGCCGAGAGGCGTGGCAAGACCCATAAGATGAAAGAATGATCGAAAATCGTGAGTAGACAAGTCTTTAAGATGGGGGGAGGAATAACCTTCCAGGAATGCTGGACGACACAAGCACTAGTCTTTCTCACACGGACAACACAGGACAGCAGAGTAGATACTTCACCAGTGACGCGGACTGGACTGTGTAGCAAGACTTTGACTGGCGTGCGCAAGAACACGCACGTGCTCACCTTTGCGTCGGATGGCCTGGCGGCGATGTCGTTGCTGTAGAAGTCGTCCTGGTTGACCCTAACCTCTGAGAAGAATATGGTTGGCACAGCAAACACCAGTGAGAAGAACCAGATCAGCGGGATGAAGATGGTGTGCGGCCACGGGCGAGGGACGAAGCCATCCTCTCCTGGAACAAATTCAGGAACTTAAAGGCTCTGCTCTTCGTCAATTTTGCTCTTCCAGCATAATTTGCTGTGGTCTGCATCAAACATTGAAGTTGTGAAAGTCACAAGGGTGTTGCGTTCTTTCTGTTTTCTCTCGTCATGCAAGCTGGAAGGAGGACAAACAGTATGAACTAACAATGAGCTGGCATAGCAGGAAAACGTGCGTGACCTTGAGACCTATGCTGTTTTTCTAATTTTTTATTTATTTTTGGACGGAGCGAAAAGTTCGTTTCTCTTCAGGGCCAGAAATTGTGTTATGGCCGAGGTCCGACTTCTTGTCAGGGTGGAAAAGGAACGGTCGACAGCAGCTGAGCGAGGGTGGATCTCACCAGCACCTCCACCTGCTGGAGCCGCGGCAAGTATTGCAAACTTTTCACGTTAGGTGGCTGTGCGATCACTGGTGGTTGCAGCCGCTCTTGTTCTTGGAGGAAAACATTTTCGCAAGGCGGTTGTAAATCTAGCTCTGTCATTAACTGTTAGTTAGAACATTAAGCTCTCATCTTTCTTGAGTCAAACTTTGGGGTAACTCCTTAATTTGGCAATCACTCGGCTCACCGGCGAAGTTCCACTTGCAGTTCTCGACGAATAGATGGTACGCGAGGAAGAGAAGCGTGAGTGGCAAGAAGAAGAGGAATGCGTAGTAGGCGAATCTGTAGATGCGGCAGTAGATGTCGCCGAAGCCCCACGTGTACGCGGTGATCTCCGAACACAGAGTAAAGGGCACGCATAGACACGCCACCAGGATGTCGCGGATGGACAGGTTCAGCAGCAGGTAGTAGCCTGGAAGAAAGAGGAGTCAGCATGAAACCGTGTAACAGGATGCTTTGGTCAGTAATCTAGAACAATCCAGCTACAGTCACTATGGTTCGAGTGGTCAACATTTCCACACCCGGGTCTCCACTACTTTGATCTGACCTATTCTTTCCTGTTGAAGTCATCATATTCTGGTTGTGAGAATCAATTGGACTCATCCGACACTAATGCATCAGTCAATCGAATAACTGAACCAAAACTTCGTCCCCTAAACACACAAACACAAAATCAGTTGATCAAGTTGCAAGAGATCGCAACTGTTCCTTGAATTCATTTCTCAGATTCTGTTGGCTGCAGGTAAGCTTGGAACTGTTAGGAAAATACGAGTTTTTCAATGAAGAATGTCTAATACAACAGGTACTTATGGTCTGTTGTTAATTGTAATGTTTCCGCCGCCAAATGGACATTTCGCTTCTACGAATAATCCAGCTGGAGTCATCAAAAACGGCTGGACGGAACAGATTACTACAACCAGAGTCCACTGTACTAATGTACTCTAAAGTACTCCTGCGTTGTTTCGCTGTTGTTATGGCGACGTCGCAAACTGCAGCTAAATGCTCACTCACCTCATTGGCATGGCATGACATGTTGTTGGCATGGGTACAGCAAGCATGCGCATATACGTTCGACACCAACCAGGTTTCATATTTCACGACAGAAGCAACAAAACGATGGATTTCCCAAGTCTCCGGCTACCTTTGACTGTTGTGGGACCAGCACAGCAAGGTGTTTCATGCCTCATCTTGTTCCTAACCTAGACTAACTTAACCTGTCCTAATCCTAAGCCATCTATCTACCCAGCTGGAGCGGATTATTGCGAGGTGCTGGTCCCGCAATGCTGAAAGATAGCCCAAGCTATCTATCCTCCACATGGCGGTGCACATCACACTTCAACCTACTGGGAGGTCTGTGTCGGGTGTCCAGGTCCGTCCAGACAATGAAAGTCGCACAAGATTGGGAGGATTTCAAGACCACTTCCTCAGACTATGTCAGTTAGAACCTTGCAAAAAGAGAAAACTGAGAAAGAAGCTCAGTATGTGGTACCTTTTTACGAGTAAACTCTCGTGACAGCACCTCCTGAAAGAGTTGAAAAATTGCCCGGAGTAATTGAGTATCTAATATCGTACGTACACGAATGAGCTTTGGCAATCTTTCCACGAGATTTTTCACTTTAAATTTCATGCGTTACCCTGAGTCGTCAGACAAAGTGAGAGGAAAAATGAAATACAGACCTTTCAACAGTCCACCATAAGTCATTTTTTGCCGTTACCCTTGCTTAACCCATCTGTACAGTTCGCAAAAAATGGTTGGGGCTTAATTGGGGCATTTGCACGTCAAGTGGAGAAGACCTTATCTCTCATGCGATCCTCTTGGCTCGTTTATTATGCGAGCAGCAGTAATACTGCACTGCCTACGTACGTGGACGATTGCGTCGCAGGTACACATTATACGGTTCCGCGTGTACTCTCGAACGGGCCCCATTTCGGGGAGGCTTGGTAAAAGAGACAACGGGGAGGGAAATGACTCCACCACCGGACCCAAATATGTGCCAGACCCACGCTGCGAGCTGGTCTCCACACAGTGAGAACGAGTACAATTAGTGGAATCCTCTATTGATCTGTCTGGTCGAGCGCTGTCAGATCTCATTTCTTCATTCCAGCTATCTCGCCATAGAGAGAGAGAGAGAGAGAGAGGAGTCGATATCAGAGGGACCGACGGACCAATCACCGGGAATTGGCCAAGATAGTCATTGGCATTGCGCACGCACTCACGCACGCAAGCACGCAAGCACGCTTATCCCCTCCTTCTTTTCTTTCAGTTGAACGGAGTCCCTTTTGCTGAACAATGAGGATCTTTTGCTCCTCATGCAATGCGAAGGGGGTGAAGAGATGGGGGGGGGAGGCTTGGACATGGATGCCAGTAAGGGGTGCCAATGCGATTTCTGTGTCAATCTCCTTACAACGTACGTTCAATTGTTCTTTGAAATCAAGTTTCGCGGAATGACATGGCTGAACGGCCTGTGTTGTACGCCAGAAGTTGCAGAAAGTAGTAGCATTCATTTGTACGTTTTTGCAGCCCACCAGGGTTTGCTGGAATGTTCACATGCGTAAGCTGCTGTTCGGTACAGAGAGCGCAAAAAGTTTGGACTTGGATCCAACAGCTGACTGTCCAGCTCTGGCGTGATCTTTTATTCTAGGCGAACTCATCCCTGTCCAATGCAGTTTAAGCGTACTCGGTCGTTTGAGAGCGCAACTGTGACCACTGGATGCTTGGTCCACCAGCTGGGCCTGGTGCCTACTTCAAGGCACTTGGCAAACGTCGCTGTAGAAATGATTTCTGGCGTGAAAGAGCGATGTCACACCGGTACCTACAAACTGCACGCACCGCTCAATAACTGTTCTAAGAGTGAACGTTCTGCACTGACTGCATGTGCAAGTGCCAATGGAGAACAAATGAGATCAGCGCTCTTCCTCACCTGTAGTCCTCGTCCTCTTGGTGCAGAGTGATGCCACCACAAAGAGAAGATTCCCGAGGACTGCGATGACGATGGTGACGACGTAAAGGGTGATCCAACCCCACTGGTTCTCGGCGTTGAGCACGTACGTTCCGTAGCCCGTCTCGTTCGCCATTTCGGTCACGGTGGTCACGGTGGTAGGCTGCAAAGACACTTGGGAGTCCATGAAGTGTTTCGTGACTCCGTCTAGGCAACTTTTTACAGTCCACGTACCCTGCACTGTTGTGACACATGTAGTAGATACACTTGAGAAGTCAACAAACTCGTCGAGCTTTTTCTCTTACCCCTAAGCAAGGGCTGTTATTCTTTCAATGAACTAATCGCTTGGCTGCTGTCGTGGTGCGAGAGTCGCAGAAAGACATTGCAAACTTTTTCGTCACTCATTTCCTCTCTGCTCATTGCTCGACTACTTCTTCTGGCCTTCGACAGGTGTAGCAAGTGTAGTCGTCCACTCCCATCTCCCTCATTGACTATGACACGACTGCTGCCAGACTGACGTACGGGTGTGTCAGTGCCAAGAAGTTCACTGCGTATGCGCAGAGAGACTCTTGGGGCCAGAAACGCATTTTGCCGAGAGAGCGAACGAGTGAGTGAGTTCTTCGAGCGTTCCCAGGACGGTAAATAAATGCACTCAACGTTCGCATGAGAGGAGGAAGATGGGAGAAAATTGGGAATACAGAGTGAGTGAGTGCGCGCCTGGTGTGCGAGAAGCCCAGTAGTGCTACTGCGACAGTGTACTCATGCAGACAAACATCGCACTACTCACTGCACATAACACGTTCCGTACGTAGGCCGCGTGGCCAGCTGAAATAAGGTCCAGCGCCGGACTACAAATCCTAAGCAAATCGACGTTGCCGCTGCAATCGGCAGCCGAGTTCGAGGAGCAGTGGAGAACGTACAGAGCTTAACGTTAGGCTGGGAGTCGCGCACACACACGCGCGCGCGCACGCACCCACGCACACTCTTCCGTGTGCGCAAGGAGTAACTTAATCAGTCAAGAAGAAGCGGCAGGGGAAGACGAGAGCGGCCTCCTTAATCCCACGAAACACAAAAAATATATGTACAAACACAGAGATGATGTTTTCCCCTTTGTGGTCGGTCACTTTCGTCAGTGCAACTGCAAGGAGGAAGAAGGATTTACTGAGGATTAAGCGAATTTGCATGCAAAAAGTTATACGTTTTCATGTCCTCCGGCTGCCCGATTGCAACCCCCCCCCCCCCCAAAAAAAGTTTGGCGAGTGTAGTAGACTGTGCAAATTGCCATAGTTATCCAATTGACCAATTTTCTGCGAACTCATGTACGTACTGCTTGCGCAGACGAGAATGATCTCTCTTCTTCATGAAGAAAGGAGCGAAATTGACGCGAGTGTCAGAATCTGTGTTGTCTTGTCACTCGAACCACGGGTTCGGCGTGCATCACAGGTACGGGCAGTCCGCAATGACACACAGGTAAGTACTGCAAGTCTGGTGGATTCCTGCATGCTGGCAAAAGTTTTTATTTCTTGCCATCGGCTTTTGCCTATCAACTTCTCATTAGATATCGTTGCCTTCAATGGGTAACGTGACCGGGACGTCAGCAAGGCTCAAGGCGGTTTTACATCGCACACATGGTTATTTGTCCTATATAGGTTTTCATCCTGGCAGCCCCTGTTTGGCAAAGACAAACATCTCGACCGTCATGGAAATCAAGTAGCAGGCAAGAAGAAGTTCGTGTACACAGCTCAGCCACAAATTGCCTTCCAAGTTTTGAAATGCAGCTACGACTGTGCTGCTTCCACTGTCACACAAAAAAGCAATGTACACAGTCTATGCAGTAGATAAGGTGAAAGCAAGTCTCTCTGTCTCTCTCTTTGTGTCCGTTGGCTTTCTCTTGTAGCAGTTTTGCGTTCAGTATAAAAATGCGTAGTTAGCAAAGGCATACATATACCTGCGTATTTACGTAGCGTAGGAAGTGGCAACTTCACTGATGTTGACCTAGATGGGTAATTATGCTGGCGGGTACAGGTTCAGTGTCCTGTGGACCGCTACAGCATGAAGGCCAATAAAAATCTGAATTGCAGGTCCCCTTTTATGACACTGACAGTCTGACATGGAGAATCAACAGTCCGGACAGGTGTACGTACAGGTACGGCACGTACGCCAAGCGTCTGTGGCGGGAGGGACCGCACAGTCCCGTACAGTGGGACGCGCGACGCTGTCGTGACAGTCCCGTAAGCGTCTGTATCTCATAATAGAAATGCGTACTCCAGTTACTCAGAGAAAGCTGATCCAACTATCAATCCGTCTATCACCCTTTGCCTTCTTTTATCCTTTGTTAAATAGATTGAATTGGCAGTGACGCAGCAGGGTTTTCTCCTCCAGTGCCTGCTGCGGGCGAGAATAATCGATTGTAAGACATTTACATCACACAGCCCATATTTCCTTACTGTATCCTGAGTAACCTCCAGCTTTCAGCCACGACGATCATCACCAAAAGTAGGGTCTTTACTTACACTTGGCTGTATAGTTAGTGACGTCGTCCAGTTAAGGGTACTCATGTTGGTCTCATCGGTTTTTCTTACCTGCGTCGGCGGCACAAACGTCTTCATCCTGTTCCCAGCACTCAGGGTCTCGTCGGCCTCATCCGTGGCCTGGGCCACCTCGAACGCGTCGGCCATCTCGACAACTTCTCAGTTGCGCTAGAATAGTAATAAAAAAAAGAGTCTGAAAAAAGTCGCAAAGAAATGTCGCACCTCAAACCAAATCCCGAGTGAATTCGTCGGCATTTTGCTCATGCTACAAAGCTTTCGTGTATGATAGCAACACTTACACGAATGCTGAGTGCTCCTGGGCAATAATCGGCTTATCCGTTGTCTCAGTGACGACAGTGCTGCTGTTGCACTGTATCCAGAAAAGTAATTTCCTGGGATACTTTTCTATTCCAAGCCAAAGAGTAAATTGCTATATCAAAGGTCTTTACAGGAACGATGTTCTTCTCTCTCTGCAGATTTAACGCCGGAGATTATTTCTGTCGAAGGCAACGATAGGTTGAAGACAAAGTCATGCTGCAATGAATGTGCGTCATTGGCAAAGTTATCAGTATGTTTTACTTTCTCCCAAGCCACCAAAGCGTCCCTGGTTGCCATTCAAATCCTTGCCAGCCAGAGTGAAACAGTCTGAACCTTGACCTTTGGAGTTGAAGCAGCACCTTGGAGAGAGCTGCCCCTGTCTCCCTGCTTCTCGCTCTCGTTGACGGAAGGCATTGTAAAAAGCGCAATTTTTTGGCAAAAATCAGGCGTATTTTTGCGGAACATGAGCAACATCAATCTCGCTTCATGTGGACGACGCAAAAGCAACTCAACTGATAGAGGAGAGAAAAAAACTGTCGTCGATTTTCTCTCGCTCTCATCCAAACAGCTGTGACACGATCGTTGGACTGCACAATACACAGGAGAAATAAAACATCTGTCAGAATGGAGGCTTCATCTTGGTACTCACAGCATACTTTTCTTGAAGGAAAAAACACACACGCAGTGCACGTACGTACATCTGCGCATCGTCACACAGAACGGTGCAGCAGAGCAGAGCACGACCCGACGGGTCTGCCTGACAATGACCGCCGGTGCATTCTTCATCAACCCTTTGAGAGAAGAAGGTATGCAAATGACCTGGCTCTTTCTGCATGAATGGTTCTCTTGCCATGGCTACTGGAAGTGCAGGCGGGCGCGCAATTAGGCAGACACAATTAAAACTTTTTTCTACTCGTCCGTAAGCATTTCCGAGGGGATTTTTGGCAACAATAAAAAACGCAAGGGTGTGCCTTGCCTTTCTCGTACTTGCCATTAAAGGCCGGCCGCCTCTCCACAGTCTTAACCCTTTTATTGCCTCAAGTTGAGCATGCCGACCCCCTCCCATTAAAGGAACAAAGAATGTTCCTCTTCGAGAAAAATAAAGTGAAATAAAACTAAACCGTGGAGTCCTACCTCTGCAGCTCTGAGCCTCTCCAGCGGCTGCGCCCCTAGAGACCGGTGGCGGTGTCGGACACTACGACAATGACATCGGGCGCGGACGTGCACCTCTGTGGCGTCGGAGGAGGTTTTCGCACAACAACCACACTGTTTTGCCTTTCCCCTTTATGAATTTTCGCTGGTTCGCCTCTTCGCTCCCCTTCTTCTCTCCTTTATGGCTCGCACTGATCGATACTGGGCGGAGGCCGACGGACACCACCAACCGGGGGTTGAGGAGGGTTCACATCAACGCATCAAGAGAAGCAGCAATGTCCCAAGCACGATAGCAGCGGAGAATTTTTTATCTCAAATGAGAGACCACTGGCGAGCTCAGGGGCCTTCTTTGTTTCCCCTATGCTCTTTTTTCCCCCCTCTTCTTGAGAGAGAGAAAAGGAGAAACACACACACAACACTCCTCTCCCCTCTGACAGCAGAGCCGACGCTGTTGGCTTTTCTTTGCACTACTGACGCCGAGTTACTACTCTCTGTGTGTGTGTGTGTGTGTGCATACACGCGTGTGCGTGCGTTTGTGCTGGGAGTTGGGAGGAGAGAGAGAAAGAAGGAGGAAGGAAGCCTCTCTTTCTCTCTCTCTCTCTTTCCTGGCTCCTCCAAACCAACGCGAGCTCTGCTATTTTCCACGCTGCCGCTGCTGGCGGTGCTGGCGGTGCTGCTGCTGACGACGCCGACGCTGGTGGTGCCGCTGTGAGCGTCCCGAAAGGCGGCTTCGGCGCGTCGGAGACGGCGATTTTCTGCGGAGAGAAGGGGAGAAACAGGGAAATGAGCGATAAAAAAATGATCATTTACATCATTAGCTGTAACCTGGCTCCTCACATCATCATTCGTTACTACCTACTCATGGCAGTTCTGCCCAATTGTGCGTCCCGACGGTGTAATCGCCGCCGGACGCCGCCCGCCGCCCATGACAACCCGAGAAATGAGTCTAGGGTGTCCCGACCACAAACAGGGGACTTGGGATGCAGGAAAAAAGCAGCTCTGAGATCTGTTTTTAGCTCAAACTTCTCTAACTGCTACTACGAGTACGAGGAGCATATGCGTAGATGGCGGCAGCGGCGCCGCCGAAGCGTCGATCGCTCCAAGCGGTTTTGCTGCTGCACCCCTCGTAACAACAACTTTTATGCTGCAGCCGCCGCAGCAGCCGCCACAGCAGCCGCCACAGCAGCAGCCACAGCAGCAGCCACAGCAGCAGCCACAGCAGCAGCCACAGCCCTAGATGCAGTCGAACCCGGATAAGCAGGAGGCCTCGGGAGCCAGGTTTTCCCAATTTCCCGCTCATGCGGACGAACCTGGGTGCGCGTGGGGTGTCTCTGGCAGCCCTGAACCCAAACTCCCGCTTATTCGGGTTCAACTGTACTGCATTGTACTCGTTCTAGTCAGTAGTGCAGAGTGTCTAGTGACTCCGTCGAGATGGCCGATGGCTGTGCTGTGTGCATGTGCGTGTGTGTGGCTCCACGCACACAGCTCCGCTGCTTTTCTCGATCGCTGGTTACGCTCAGTCGCTTTGTGGCGGACGCGCTGCGCACGCAAGCGATATCACTGTGGAAGCAGTCATCAAGGTGCATTACACGCAAGGACTGCCAACAACAGCCAGACGCACGGGGAAAAAGTGCCTCATTGTTCGTTTTTGGCTAATGCTATGGGCGAATCGACTGGCGAAAGACCGCAGGGCGAGGAAAAATAAAAGATCAGCAGTTGGAAAAGCTTATTCGCCGTCCAATTTTTGCTGATGGGGGTTGTTTCTTTATTAATGGGGAGGTGGGGGTCGACGTCAGGCAGTGAAGTAGAAACACCTCTCTCTGCTCAGGCCTAATTGTCGGCTCCCTCTTGCTGATTAAAGAGGGTTCGGGCTTACTTGACTGAACGGCAAGTCGAGGAGCGAATTGCCGCTGACGTTGACTCCTTGGTCGCTTTGCACGCACGAAAGCCACTCCTCGTCGTCGCCGCTGCTACGCAAAACAACGCCCACTTTTTTTTTTCTTCCTCACTCCCTTTCTCCCAATAGAAATTATTGTTGCTGCGTGGCAGTCCTGAATGCCAACACAGAGGGGCTGGATGGAGAACAGAGGTGAGGCGTGTGAAGTGACGACCACAACAGAGTGGGCGGATGCTGGCAAAAACGCACCAAATCCGGGCGCTTTTTCTTTTCCGTGCAAAAATCGCGCACTAACCGGGATTCGCAGCAAGACTTTGCCTAGGCTCAGCTCACTGCTTGACTGGTGAGGACAAGCAGGAGGGTTGGGGTCGTTGAGAGAGAGAAGGAGAAAGAAAGACTTTGCTCCGAGGACTCGAGGGAGAAAGAAGAGGAAGGCTGGGAAAGAAGAAAGAGACTCCAAGCTAAAGGAGCGGCTCTTTCTCTCTCTCTCTCTCCCATCATGGCTGCCAGCGCCAGCCCAGAGACGCAGAAAGGAGAAGAAACACTTAAAGGCCAGAAGAACCTCCTTCCTCTCCCAGACTGAGACCGAAAAGTTCATTCGAGCAGTTGTAGATGAGCTGGGCCAAGTCGACCAAGTTGACCCAGCTCAGACCCTCCCCCCTCATGGATGAGGCTGTAGGCCAAGATGTACGCATAACCATAGCAACTGTTGTTGGCCGCCATCAGGCATTCAAAAGCACTTGCTCTCCCTCCCTCGCTCTGTCTTGCTGCTGCTCTCTAGCAATTCAACTAAGAGCGACATCGACAAAAACTCTGGTGCGGTTGCCAAGGGTCCGCCGAGGTCCTGCTTGCTGCCTCTGCAGCCGCTGTAGCCGTCGCAGCCGCCGTAGCCGCCGTAGCCGCTGCTCTACTCGCGGTGCATTGATGTGAGCGAGGCACTAGAGAGACAGAGAGTGGTTGGGCGGGAGAGAAGATGAAGAGAGCGAGAGAGCGAATTTTCAAACGGTCCGGGGATGAAATTTCCCTTCCTTTCCATTCTGTCTTTCCTCCCTTTCTACAACCTCCTTTTATCAGAGGCAACGGAACAAAATTGGACTAGACGCATCAAACTTGAGCCTGGACGTCAGCGTCATGTACCGGGAGGCGATCCGCTGACAGCCTGATGAACGCCTGCTTCTGGCCCAGGGCCCAGAACAGGCCTCTTCTCCATTTTATTCATTGCGCTAAAAAGGAATGAATGGCGGACTCACTCAGCATTGCTGGGTCACTTGCCAGATGATGGAGAAAAGCAGCGACCTGGTCGCAGACCGGCGGAGGCAGAAAAGGGTTAATGTCGCCAACGCCCATAGAGACGAGAGGGAGAGCGAGGAGGAGATGCCGAAGCATCGTGCTCTTCGGCTCTCCCGAGTGCGAGCAGAGCAGAGGTGGGGGAGAAGAGTCAGGGAGAGCGAGGCTAAGATAGACAGACAGAGCTGCAGATTTACAACCGACGCCTTAAGCGCGGCAGAAAGCCGGACGTAGCACGTGCCAGCCTCGCCCACGAGAGCGTCTTTGCTTTCGTTCATAGACGACTAAACCGCGTAGGCCAGAAGGACTCGTAAGAAACCCACTCTGGAGTCAGTCCTCTCAGCACGAACGTGTTGGATCAGCGATGGTCGGGGCCACTGTTACAGTCCTGACATCGCGTTGTTCCTGGTCTCGGGCCTGGCAACCACATTCCGCCCAGATGGCAGCAATGCACCAAGTCCTCCTTGTTTATCATTCGCTTGCTGGCGCTGTAGCAAAGTACATGTACAGAATTGGCACCACTTGGCGAAAGCTTTGGAGGACGGCGGCAAGGCTGAGGGTGTGGCAAAGGGACGACAAGAAAGCCCCCCTCCCTCCGTCCCTCCCTTTTCTGGATATTGTGGCCTACATTGGTACTGATACTGCGAAGGAGAGACTCCATCCACATCCCCTGTGTTATTCGGAGAGCGCTCGCGTTGCCTTCCTTTCTCTCTCTGCGTGTGTGTGTGTGTGTGTGTGTGTGTGTGTGTGTGAGTGAGTGCGCTATGTTTTCGTGTGCGTGTGCATGTGTGCTTTCCCCTAGGTATTGATCGGTAGGGGGGGAGGGCGCGTCGGGCAGCAGCTCTCACTTGTTAGCTGGTGCAGAACCTTTTCCGTGTACTACTACATACTGACGCTTTTTAACAGGCTCCCTCATAGAGCAGCATCCTGCCCAATTCTCTTTCTCCGAAGATTGGGCAGCCCTGCTTTCGTGCTCAGCCTGTCCTTGTTGTAGCTACACCTTCGTTCCTTTCTTTTTGCAGTACCAAGATGGGCGGAACGATGGTAAAATATTCAAGCGCAGCAGGTGCGGCCTTAGGCCAGGGCCGGCGATGCGTGCACAGTCACCCAGATACATATTTGTCAGATTGAGTTGAATAAGGAAGTCGGCGCTATCAGCCAGAGCAAAAAAGCTTCAAGTCTTGTGCTTGCTTCAGTCCATCCGTGGTCATTTTCCTCAATTCATCCTCGCCATCTGACCGCTGATACGGGCTAATGATACGTGAGTCGATGCCCTCAGAGTCCGTTCCCTTATGGTGCGATCATGAATGCATGCACGTACACTACCTACCTACAGGGTATGCGAGAGAGAAAAGAGAGAATTTGCTGGAGCGAATTAGCTCTAAAAAAAATGGACTGACGCAGCTCTACTAAGGGGTGCACGAAATGAAGTGAGATTTACATCAATGTAAAGGAAATTCGGTCGCAGCCAAAGTCGGTGACTCCGAATGAACTGCACCTGCTAATGAAAACAAGGTGGAAAAAACCAAACACATCAGTACTCATTACGCCTCCCAAAGAGGAAGTGCAGTGCACACAAAAGATAAGAGAAATTGAGAATTTTGCCTATTTTTAGCCATTTTGGGGGCACTTTTTTGCCACATTGGTAAAGGTGATATTCTCACAAAATTGTGCGTGAGTTAATACCTCTGGCATAACCATTTTCCAATCATTTTTATCAATTGTTATTTAAATTTGTTAAGCTTCGAATCTTTACTTCAGTCTCATTTTCTCCAGTATCAGCTTTGAGTCTTCTACTTAAGGTGAAAGGAGTGTGTCCTCAGCGTCCCAATTCGGCCTTACCAAGTGGTTTTTCATCGGCTTTCAAATACTCCACAACCCTGATTTCGAATCAAATCTTCGTGTGAATTGAGTACAGAGTTTCTCCTTTCTCTCCATGTGGTTTCTGAAGTGATCGGACACCTTGAGTCACCACCAGCTTCATTCAACGGGGTATGAGACAATTGGAGCTAATTCGTGTGCACCCTGTACGTCGAACCAAGCTTTATGCAGCTCCTACAAAGGCAAAATTTGCATTGTCACTATCGCACGAGGTGGGGAAGCCTTTGTCGCTTCGCCTTTTTCCCCTTAGTTTAGCTACTTTCCCCATTCAGCCTTTACTATCTGTGTCTTGGAGAAAATGCAATGATTATAGAACAAGACAAGCTTGAAAGAGGCGCAGTGGCAAAACCAGCCAGTGAAAATTGCGAGGACCTAAATAGCTTCTCCCTTCTTGTCGCTTTTTCGTCCCCAAGTGATGGTCCCAAGCAACCGTATCCTATGTTCTGCTCGCTCTACGTAGATACAGACAGGCTTGGTCCACAAGAAGGTTAAAGTTCCTTCATAGCATGAATAGCTTGTTGGGAGGCAAGGTCGGAGCGAGCAAAAAAAAGCGAGGAACCGGAGAAATAGGACGAGAAGAAAACGGAGGAGAGAGAAAAAACGCCAGGAACTCAGCCTACGGGGTGTCCATAAGGAACCTTTGGGTGCTTGTAGACTTGTAGCTTCTCTGTGAGGAACTCTATTGAGCTATGATTGGTATTGAATGAAGTCACAAGTTTGTGCTCCAGGTGGTGAAACATTCAGCTTGTTCTTGATATTTAACTGATACTCAAAATCATCTGAAATTCAGGTTCGTCGCAACTCATCCCCTGCAAAACTCTGGTTTCGTTGGTGTTACTCTGGCGACTTCCGAGACTCCGTGATAACATTCTAGAGATGTTGCTGAAGGATGAAAACAATCTTCACTGCCATCATCTGCTTCAAGGCATTCATTGAGACTGGAGCTGTCCGTGAACATGGCAGAAGTGACAGCTCCTTGAATTTTGCATGAATGAAATAAAGTAATGTTGATTGAATGATTGAGGCAGCTGCAGCATATCTGTGACTAAAGTTTTAGCCCTGTGAAATCGAAAAGGTTCTTTGTGGACACCCTGTTCATCTTGACCGCTACGGTCAAAGATGTTATAATGCGTACAACTTACTTAATACGTGCCGCAGCATGGAGATGTAGGATACAGTATCACGGTTGCTTTCTAGTAACCTTGATACAGTATGGTCCATACTGCACTGCCTGTACTACATTGCACTGCTGTAATGAACGCACGCTTGGCGTGCGCGCCACGACGTACTCACTGCAAGGAGGCCATGCAGTCTTCGAGGTCGAGGGTGGAAGTCTCGTCTGGGTATGCTAGCACGAGAGCGCTGCAGACTGGCAGCCTCCGTATGTAGCAATCAGTACAGTGCAACGTTGCTTCAAGGGTGAGAGTACAGTGCCACTGTGTGCGGATTAAGCAAAGTGGCACGGACGAGACTTCCAGCTGAAGAGACACACGAGCTGCATACATTACGTACAGTAGCACTGTAGCGCAGGTATGCTCTGAACAGTCCCCTACGTACGGTAGCTTCCAGAAGGTGGACGTTGCTGGACTATTTTATGAATGGAACCGCACTGTACGGAAACGTACACCAGGTTTCTTCGGTCATTTCCTCCTCTGTAAAAACCCTTTGTACCGCTCGAGAGCCTTTTTATCTGTTATCTTATCATGCATGTACGCCATGTCCTACTAGACACGTTATCCTTTTACTGCTAAGTAATGACGCGAAAGTCTTGTCTGACAGCCTTTACAATACAATCCTACTTTTACACTAGACGAAATGAGGTATGAGTACTTTTTTTTTATTTTGTCGTTAGACGTGTATCTACTACACCTTCAGTCTGTCCTTTCTATCCCTTTCCTAGTAAGCCTTTCGACTTCTTCTGCCTGCATTCCGGAAACAGCGAGAGTGAGGGACACGATGTGAGCTCAGTTGGCGAGTGCAGATGTATTGACCATGGAGACGTCAGGTCTTTCACAGACCAAGAAGAAGGTGATCGCCAAAGATAGGACTTGCTTTAGTGCAGTATGTGACAGGCAGGTAGGTGGTCGCTTCCAATCTAGAGGAGCCAATATTTCTTGCCTGCCCACCTTACAGCTAAGCAGCTGTTTCTTCAGAGATCCATGCACCCATCTGTGGGCGTGTGCGTTACTTAAACAAGAGGTGAGTGGTCATGAGGGTTTAATGGGCACGTTCAGGAGAGCCCGGGCATCCTGGTGCCCGGCTCAATATGTGCTACATGACACCTAGGTTTGCGGTCACTTTCTTCCCGAGTTTGAACTTTGACAGGCTGGTGCTCCCTCACTTTGATCTGTGTTAATAAGCTCTAACTTTCCCTGACGCAACCACCCAGTTTTACGTGCTACATTGCAACTGCTAATGTTTTAAGTGTGAGCTTACTGTCATTTAAGTTTGTGCGCAAACGATGTAGACAAAACTGAAGGTTTTTCCCAGGGGTGTATTTTGAGCTGAAAATCTCCAGTGGAGGTGAGTTCGAGTCAAAGTTAAGGTTAAGACTCTGCTCAAACTTGACTTGACTCAAATCTGAATACACCCGACATAGGTATAAAGTCGTATGCACGTGTTTTAGTGCAATCAATCCATGATTCGATATTAGTAGAAACCGCGAAACTCGTCCGGGTGGCGGGTACTGGGTTCTTAGTCTTACCCAACTCGAAAACCGGACTCTTGAAGTGCCGCAAAATCCGTGTAACCCTAGTGGTCGCACTCATGCCTTCTAGGAAGAATGTACACAAGACTTCTACCCATCCAACGTCCTACGTACATTTGCCAGGAGTGTGTATCTGAATGACGAGGACGCTTCAGTGAATTAGTTGGTGGGTGACATCTTGTACAATCCGATCACTGTGACATTTTAAACGTGACGCGACCATTCACTGACATGGAAGACAGACGTCTGAGATGCGCTGTTGTTACTTTGTCACTGAAGAATCCAGTTGTTACTTCATCACCCTTGTGCAAAGTTCCTCACCGAAAGGTCCCTGTCAATGCACATATTAAAAATGTCTCATTCGTGACAGCCGTTAGAAGCCGAAGCTCATTGAACCTATTGGCAAATAGCACGTGACAGATACGTTCTACGTTCTGTCTTAGGACGTCTGTACGAGTATGCAAGAGGTACTAACATAATCACAGCCTGTATTGTGGATGATTTCAGTATGTATCAAAACATATCATATGTAGACTTTCTTGACTGTCTGCAACGATCCTGCTTCCCCGGTGGAACAGACTAATCTGCTACCCTGAGGCACGAGATGATGGGGGGTGAACGCCCCTGGACCCTCTCCTCCAGAGCTGTACGGATCTCTTCGTAGAGTCCAATTGCCGCTGGCTCCTAATCTACCTCCGGCCGCTCCCAAGGACAGCCTCTCGAGCCCCCCCAAGGGTCGCCTGGGAATGGTGTAAAAGTGAGGGCTGAAGTTGACCGGATCTTCCTCCTCCGCCAAAGCACCTCCAGGATCTCGTTGCTGTTGCTCCTGCAAGAGCTGCTCGTGAGGAGTGGCATGTCTAGCAGCTCGAGATACTGTTGCATGGTGCTGGAGGAGGGACGAGTTGCTCCTGTTGGCCGTCACCTCGTCCGACGTCTTGCTCGAGTTGGTGGAGAGGACTGAGCTCGCTGTGCTTCCAGAAGATGGCGTGGCCGTCAGGCGAGGTGTTACGTACCCGGAAGAGGAGTCGGGGTGTCCAATGGCGTATGGTCTGGAAACCAAGAGTATGTCATTGATGTGGAGTAGAACGTACAGTACATATGCATAAATCCCATATGTCCTTGTGACGCATTGTCAGCACCACGAGCGCAGAAAGTTTGTACCCACCGCATGAAGTAGTTTTCAACTTTTAAAACAGTTTTTGATAGGTCTCGGTAACTCGCACTGACATCTAGATATGGCATTGCTCTCTCCCTGCATATTATATAGTTACAGTGACACGTACAGTGTGCAATATGACCTCAAGAGGGCGCCAGACGCACTTGCAGACAACAAAACATACCCAATGGGTACTTCAGCAGTGGGAAGCAGCCACGCTTTATTCTATAACCTGCCTGAATTGGGGAGGAACAAGTTCATTCTGAACACGCAGTTTTGTCACAGCAGGCCAGCCCACTGTAGTTTTTATGCAATTCCAAACTTTTTTTGCGCTTACTATCATTCAAACAGTATTTTAGGGTGTGTGTAAATGTTTCGTTACGTCCCACACAACGCAGGCCTGATACATGCATGATATGATGCGAAGAGAGAATACTCACAGCCAACTCCACTAACCAAGGTAAGTGTGTGTGTCAGGTTGCCCATTAATCAAACGTAGGCAGGCAACCCTCCATATACAAAGCACTTACGTACTTCACAGACCAGACCTTTGCAATACATAAACGAACAAGACACGGCGACCACATCTTAACCTATTATGAACGGAATAGTGCATCAGTGCATTTTTTTGCCCGGAGGGATCTAAAAAAAAAGATTCCAGTGCATATCTCTAAAGTAATGTATGCAATCATCAGGTTTTAGCACGCCCAAAATATTGTCTGCCCCACCGACCACAGTTGATCGCGCTAAAAAAGCCTCTCATCTTTCCAAATGCGGCCAAGCTCTTGTCACCTTCTTTGTGTACTGTGCTTGTCCTGTGCGTACATTTGGGAATGCGAACAAATGTCAAGAACATTTTCAAACTTCATTGAAGTGGAACGGATGCTGCGTACACAAATATACGAACACGAGCGAAGTAAAGTAGAGTCTCCCACCATTTCAGTTGTAGTGACATGAATTGCCAAAACTGTTGTTTATGCTCTTTCATGTCCCGCCTGTCACATAAAATTGACTTTAAGAACGAAAGAAATATCAGGTCTTTTTGCGGGTTATTGCGAGCAGTCGCCTCCTCCTCCCCCATTGCATCTTCTTGCTTGTAGTCTCATGAAAACACCTGCGTAGACAGCCTATTATAATACTTGAGCAGCCCCATCATTTGGGTAATGGAGCTTGGGACTGATACGCCAATGCAGTAGCAGCCAGTGATGATGCAATGCCCTTCCCCCCTTCTACGTACTTTGGTGCATATGCACTGACGCTCTCATACGTACCTCGGGAGTGGATTTATTGATCTCGCTAGGAAAAAAAAACCAACCCCGTCCTCCTTCGTTCACGGTCAGGTGGGCACCGGACCACCAAAAGCATGCCCCACTTCAAGTGTGTGTGTGTGTGTGCATGTCAGGTCGGTTTGGCGCCACTCCCCGATTTATGAATGAGTCCTCAGAGCAAATAGTAGCACACAAATGAGACTTCTACCCACGTGCTCAATAATGGCATACTGGGTGCTTAATTGTAGCAACCTGTGAGTTCTCTGCAATGCAGCAAGATTAATTGTCCGGTGCAAAAAAAGGAGGGGGGAGGGGAGAAAAAGCAATCTTGATCAAATTATGCAAGAGGATATCTTGCACCCTGCGACAACTGCCAGCGCCTGCTGCACTTTTCTTGCACCACTGGATCACCTACCTGGACGCTAACGAGCACCATTGCTATAGTATGTGAAAAACATCCGTGAAGTCATTCAAAAGAAGTCAATCAGCTAATGGCGTTCAGCACTTGGGTGCAACCAACCCCACCCCGTTTACACCGGAGGATTTTGATGACGCGCGAGTGTCACACGTGCCCAAGTGTAGCCCCAAACATAGCCCCGGGGAGTCTGGACAAGCCCAAGTTGCCATCTGACACGTGCATGACGGACATCCGTAACCTAAGACCAGCCACCAACGTAAACATGCTCTTACTTGCGCACATCCATGGCTCCGGCTATATCGGACGTGCTGACGAAGAGGACCTTGTTGTTATTGTTGTTGCTCTTCTTCTTCTTGCCGTTACTCCTTGTTGGCGAAAATTTGGCCGCGTTTTTGGCGAAGAAAAATCCGGCCACGAATCCGATGGAGAGCGCGATGAGCCCAGTAAGAAAAGCACTGAAGACCAAGGTGCGTTCGCTAAAGGCCGAGTCATCCGTGGCACAAGACGATGGCGACACAGAGGCCAGAGAAGCGCCTGAGAGAACACACACTTTATGAACTGAGGAGAGACAGCTGGCTTGATATGGGCGTACTGTTCGTACGTATTAATATAGTATTGGGAATGCATGTTTCGGAATGCTGACTTCAAGAGTCCGGAATGTTGTTCTTTTGTCCTGAATGGTGAGGGGGAAATGCTATCACCACATCCTTAAGTAAACGACGGAATCCTAAACCTTAAAAAGTCATAGCTCGTCCCTTTGTATTGCTTGTACATACTCCTTATTCACGGAATGAGCAGTTGTAGCGTCAGAACAAAGGGCTTGTTCGAACGTTCACTAGAGATCTTTTTTGCTCGAGTGCTAATTCGCAGTGTCACTGTCGCTGCTGTTACGCACTTATAAGGATGATCCTTGAACCGTTGGTCGCATTGATTGCGAACCGACGGGACCTTTTCGCGAAACATGAGACGAGTGCATACGTACACACGTATGTAGACATGTCCATGATTGCATTGGTTTGCCCTCTTCACTCGTATTTCTACATAGACAAGAAAGAAAAAATCTGACCCCTCGAGGCAAAATTCTGACCCCTTCCATTGCAGGTAGGCAAGCTCACGTTGCGATGGATCTCAGTTGCATATCGCTCATCTGAGATACTGTGCAGTATGTGCGCAGTGCAGTACGCAGAAAAGTCAAGTCCAAAAGGATTTTTGCGATCTTTTTTTCGATTTGAAGCATCGCTCTTTCGTCTTTGACCAGCACAAAAAGGTCCCGGGCTGACAAACGAAATTGTTGAATGCGTTCTCATTGTTCTCAGGTCATACGGACATGTGTAGTACACAAGGGCGCGGCACTAGCCTGGGTAATGCATAAACCTGGGTCCAAATAGGGGTATGAGCAAATGGCAACGCACACATTGATTGCGGAGCCTCACACGCACGCACGCACGCACGCACGCTCACACATATATATGCATGGATACACGCTCACATCGATGAGAGAGATCATCAAGAGGAATGCACAACGAATGGTCATGATTCCTCTTTCATTCCTTTGGCTATCAAGGGGCCTCCGTGTGTTGCACGCCCGCACTGAGTGGTTCGACCACGTCTTACATAACGCAATTTCATTTCTGGGACATCATCGATGTTCACTGTCACGTGCGGTTCAATGAAATAAATCCAGAGCCAACCCAAACTTGAATGGGGCTTGCCAAAACTTTGTGTCTGTGCTTGAAAGCACAGACCTTCAGATTATGTCCTTAGAATTAGAGAACGTTCGATTAAATTACCATCTATTGGCTGGAAGAAGGGTTGTTGTTGCTGGTCCTCCTGCTCCTCCTCCTCCAGAAGCTCAAGTCTCTTCTCTTGTCTGGTCCTTGGAGAGGACTCCAAGAAGGCCTCATCCAAAACTTTTTCGTCGTCCAAGATCTTGTTCGCCAGAAATGTGTCAAAGGGAACTGAGCAGAGAAAAATGGGAGAGAAAAATGGTTGTGTATTAGCTGTCGTCTCGCTCTCTTTTGTGTGAGTGACGGAGTATCGATCACCTTCTATCAACCCCCGCTGCTCAGTCGTAGTACGTACGTGAAGACTAAGAAGCAGAGTAACTTGCTGCACTGATTGTTGTGCCACATCACTCAAAGGTAAGGTACGTTCACATTGATCTACCAAAGTCTGTTTAGCCACGCATTGTACTCTACATGAGTGGAGTACGTATGACCGACATGCCGTGGTGTCACGACCATAGCAGAGACCAGAGCACGCCCATAGAGTTGGGCGAAGCTCTTGACCACTGACTGGCACATACTGTAGGTATTATGCATCTTTAAGTGAGTTTGCATTATTCGGTGAGAGGCAACAACCGTGATTTAGTACAATATACAGAACGAATGTGGTGAAGAGTTGGTCAGTGGAGGTAGTAGTGTGAGGTATCATTAACAACTTTCACTTAAAATCATGCTGCGTGCATTGAACAACACCGTTTTTCAGGACTTGTGCGTACCCTCAGTCGCCTGTGTTCTTTCGTCTCGAGTAGTCGTGACTGGCGGTAGCTCCTGGGCAAGGAGAAAGTCATACTCATCCTCACTTTCTCCGAAGGTGGCGCTGCACTGACATTGACACGAGTTGCTCGCAGTCGTCTCTTCGTCAGCGACCTCCGTCGTCGTCGGCCTCGTAACGTCCTCGCTGGCCTCGCTGACGGGATTGTCTGCTTCCGCTAATGTGCACAATTTCAAGGTGAAATGGAGGGATTCAGAGTGAAAAAAATCAGCGTGTCTGTGCATATGCACGTGAGCAGTGTAAAGACAGTAACAGTAAGAAATCTGTCATGAATCAAAATGATGTCTGCCGTTAAGAGATCTAGGTACGTAGATGCATTGAAAAGCTAAGACAGTGCTATTTAGAGGTCATTTAAGGTGGCAGTGTCAACTTGCGTGTGTCGAGGTCACTCACCTGCCAGGATCTTTGCCCGCACTGCGCTGCCCTCGCACTTCTCGTGCTTTCCAGTGTCCAGTTCTTGTAGAAACTCGTGGTGACTCTGTTCGCTGTATGCGTCTTTCCTCAGACAAGCTTCTAAATCTCTGTGCCAGGCACAATAAGGGTCTCTCAGAGCCACACATTTTTGGCAAGAGTCTGCAAGGTGGCATCGTTGAAGAGGGATGGAGGACACCTCGTGATCAGAAATCACCACCAGCTTCGGCTCCAATAAAGGAGGACGAGGCCTGAGGGGGCAAAAACGGATTCAATGGGTCACACTTATATTGGAAGCAAATTAGTCCTGAGTACCTTGTTATGAGCAAATTCCGGACAGCCACATCTTTTGGAAAGACCTGCACGGCCTCGATCAACACCGGTGTGGGCTTCTTACTTCCTCGTCCCTCATGCACACTTTCATCAAACACCTTAAGCACTTTTCCGCCAGAGGTGCCGATGAAAAGGATGTGAAAGTGCAAGATTTCATCGTCGACGGCGATCACCGTCAGTCTGTCTTGAGGGAATGCTCGCACCAGGATGGGTGCGGCGGCGGCCATGGGCACAGGCCAGTCCACCAGCGGGTGCTGTCTGACGAAGCTGTCGGCGTGCGCAGAGACGTTGTTGCTGCAGAGGCCAGGTCGAGGTCCTGGGGGCACTCGCGAGCGAGGCACTGGCAGCCAGTTAGAGTTGAGGCTGTCCTGACTCTTAAAGGGGCCTGGAAGAGAATGTGCAGAGAATGCTGACGTCATGTCTGATATTTAGTCACAATTATTCAATGTAGTCATTGTCACATTCTCCGATGACAGAACAGTTATTTCATAAGTGTATCTATTAGGCTAGTTCCAAAATGTCAACTTCGGATTTTCATGGTGAAAAATTGGCATCAGACACTGGTATAGCTGGTACAAGTCTCATTTTTTTTTAAAAAAAAACCAAAACTGATTTACTATCTGCACTTTTAATTTGAAGTTTTACTACAGTAGGACAATACATAGAACTGTCTGATCTTGTAACTCTAAAAATGCTAACAGTCTCTGATTGATCTGACATTTCAGGAGCTAATAGTGGGGAAAAGTGGTCTAGAATTCGCAAAAAAAAATCAGCTCAATCAGAGACACTTTTACAACATAGCATTTTAGCACAAACAAAGTCAACACATGTAAAAACAGCACATAGCAAACTCGCAAAAATGCTGTTATAAAAGTGTCTCTGATTGAGCTGAATTTTTTTTTGCTATTACTAGACATTCCCCACTATGTATGACCTCCTAAAATGTCAGATCAATCAGACACTTTTGCAGCATAGCATTCTAAGAGTTACAAATTCAGACTGCTCTATGTACTGTGCTACAGCAGTAAAAGTTCAAATTAAAAGTGCTGATAGAAAAAGACCTTTTAGGAAGAAAAAATGTTTTTAGTAAAATTCTCTTAATTTGACCCTATGTCAAAAACCCAGGGTTAAAAAAATGTGAAAAGTACCTTTTCGAACTAGACTAGTATCTATGCATATGGTCGCAATTGTCGAAGTGTCCTGAAGCGATGTAGTTACCGAACATTTGGGGGCCCCCCCAATTTTTTATGCTTTTTCGTCTTCTCACGGGCACATCGGTGGTAAATTTTGGATGTGAAAAAGATTTGAAAAATTTTGGATTTCAACTGCAACCGTACCAAAATGCGCAGGTCCACTGATACCGATGAATGCTTGAAACTGTACGAAAATATCATGAAGTTTGATATCAACGATAATTGTTGACTTGTCCCAATTGAAAAAAATCACTTGTCCCAATTGCAGTTTCTTAGACCATTCTTAGCAACCACAGATTCCCTGGCATGCGTATTCAATGTAGTTACACTTATTCTATGATTGGGCTGCTGACGGGCGATTGTGACTACATGGGATGACTACTGGACGCAGCAACATAGGAGGGTTGCAGTTTTCATTCACCAGATGGCAGCACTGGTTGAGTCACCATTATTTCTTTCTTAAAAATACCCACGGACGTGCGTGCGCAATCAGTTCAAATTTGTGAACGTAGATGCACATGTATTGCTTACATGTACGGCAGGCTCAAAATTTAGTCACCTTCTTCAAAGGACCTCCTGACATCCTCCATCCTAAAGCTGCAGACCGCGCTGCCGCCGATTGAGTTGTCGGGCGTGTTGAACACGGCGTATACGACACCGTTCTTGCCTCGGCCGACGATATGGCTGGTGGCTTGAATCTCGTCGAACTGGAACGGGATGTCGCCGGGGACGGAGCAGTTGAGACGCGCCTTGAGGAACGTGGACCACCGGGAGCGGCCGGCGCTGCCGACGCCCCCGGTGTCAGACTTGCACACGCGAGCCACGCGGGAGAAGATGGACTGTGTAAAAGTGCAAAAATTGTCCCACTTAGGAAATGTTGATTAGATACCCACACATAGCGCAGCTGCGGGTTCCCCCCCCCCCCCTTGTTTTTTTGCTTTTGATGGCAGCTTTGACGGAAGCATCGTGACAGCTAGGACAAAATTGACATTTGCAGCTCAGAACAAAAACTTGAATGCTTCTTGAACAGACGATGACAAAGATGTATTTATATTTATAAAGAAAAGTAAAGACTAGTCTTGTTCAGTGATGACTATTTGCACCGGTTCTGGTCAGACTCCCTGATTTTGTGTCAGAACAAAAGCCCAGCTTGAAGTTCTGCAGCGAGTTCGCATACTGTTTGTTCGAACTCCGCCTCAAGCACTGGTTAGACGTTGAGGAATGATAGTGGACAAGGATGCAAGCGACATTTTGCGTATGACACATTAAGAATTAGTTACGTGCCCTTGGCTGTCTCATTAGAATAATTCCTCTTATGGGAAATTCTTTTTTTCCAAACCTTTCCGCAGTTGATGTGCTCGACCGCAGACTCCCGGAAGAAGAAGTACACATGTTCGTCGTCCTCCAGAGAATTCACAAAATTAGGAGCTGAAACAAGTCAGAAAATGTAGGACTTCCTTTGAAAGGATTGCTGCCCCTGAACAAAACAGGCAGCAGCTCGGTGTCGATGCCATAGTTCTTACTCAATAGCCCTTGTAGCTCATGCGAGAGGTAATAGGGACGTACGTACGTGCTACGTACAACGTTCAAATCCTGTTTAGCAGGTGGTCTCTTACCAATGCTCCTTTGCATACCTATTGCGAGAGGAGATATTTGCATGCATGCAAATAAGAAGGGAATGGAGCAAACGGAACTTATCTGCTATCACTGATCAGCATTAGCTTACTTTATGGATATAATTGCACTGTGCAATTTTTTTTAAAGCAGCGTCGAACGCACGGTGCTCACTGCACAAGAGCTGACGTGCACGTGCGTGTCTAAAACGACCAAAAGTATCTAGTTCGGGAGCTACATGTGCTCCATGGGCTACATGGTTAGTTTCTGGGAAAGTAAGCATGCACAATGCAAACGGTCCCTGAACTGCGTGAACTCCATTCAGAAGAATAATGGCTAGAGCGTGAAAGATCTTCACTACTGGCACTACTTGTAGCTCTACTTGCTTCAAAATAATGCTTCTCGCACTCGCCAATTCTGTATTGTTTTACGGTAGGTTAAACAAGTGCGTGGGAAGAAATAATATCGACGAGCTCCACTCACCGTTGAGATGTTTAAGCTCATATTGCTCCGTCCTCAGACTGTCCTTGATGATGAGGGCATCGGCGGCGGAGAAGTCGGCCACGGTGCCCGAGTACAAGTCTCCTTCTGATGACAGTGTTCGCCAGGTGAAATTAGAAGCAATTGCAATCAATTGGCGCGTCTACTGTACCTGTGTAAATAGCCGTGGAGTTATGCCTGGGGTCATAGGGACAGAAGCCTCTGCCAGAGAATTGATGAGACCAGCTGGTGTGGGTCTCATTGTGCGAGTAGTACCTGCGAGCCGGCGCCAGAGATAGAGAAGTTCATTCAAGAAATGCACCCTTCAGTCCACGTACCTGCACAGTGGGTTGAACGCGTTGGTGCCGCAGACCAGCAGGCGGCCGTCCTCGGTACGTGCGAGGATGCGGATGTAATTCTGACAGTCGTCCTGGAACAGAACATGGGAAACTGACTCAGAAAACCGCCAAGGAGGCAAAGCAAGCTGTCCGTTCTCTTCCAATGACCTGGATTCTTCAACTGCAGTGCAAGAAGAATCCTGGGAAGTTTAAATTCCTGACAAAGCAGACTCATTACTGACCCTTCGGAGCCGCTGATTGATTAACTCGGCATCTCCTGGTATAAAAAAGGACTTCACAAATTCAATAGGGACAGCCAATCACTCTCAGACTAGCAGCAATGTCGTATTTCCTGTCTACGTCTGCGTGCACCTCTACTTCGACTCTGCTACGTAACATTTTTCCCCGAGCCTTCACGTTTAATAAGATTTGCAAAACTCTTGATCGACTGGAAGAATCCAATAAGCCCAAGACTGTACAGTGAACAACACGAGTACGTGTAGCGTACGTGGCAGTATTAGGACGAACATAACTGGCACATGTTTTTCAATATATCAAGCTTTTTTTATCGTGTGAACTCGCACCTTGAAGTGTGCAGTTCCGAACAATGCGCAACACCGAGATTATCCTTGGTCCATCATTTATACCTTTACAGCATGGCAGAATTATGCATCGCCGAAGTTCTTACCTTAGACTTTCCTTTGATGATGCACAACGCCTTGTCGTTCTCGCTCGGATCCCAGGTAATCCTCTGCAAAGAAGTGTAAGAACAAGAGCGTGGCTTTAGAAAAAGTGTTCCACTGCACAGATTTAATAGAGGCCCTACGCGATTAATTTTTCGTTGTAGGGTCGCAATCTGCATTCTGCCCAGCTTGCTCCCTCGTCCATATTAAGGCATGCGACGACGACGGTTGTCACTTGTGTCGGACAAGATCTGCACTTGCTCTGCACTGCGATCGAGTGAAGTCTCTCGATCTGCGACGACTTGTATGACGAGGGCCCGCACATCTTTGTCCACAGGTCAGTCCCGTCTAGACGTGCAGTGGCACATCATGAACTGGCGATAGTCGCACTGCAGAGCCCAAATCTCTTGACTTTAGATAAGAGACGAGGGCTCCGTCTTGCTTGGGGCTAGGGTAGGATAATCATCAGCTTACTGTAATGGGCCTAGCTTATTTGGTCGTATGAGAACGTATGCAGTGTGCACCTCATACCATACCTCATCCCCAGTACTACCTTAGTGGGGAGCGAAAAGTCCTGACATGAACAAGTTTGTGGCCTCATCGTCAGTCACTTCTGAGTCACCGTCGTGATATTTCCAGATCGAAAGTTCGATTTCACCTCGATGTCATCAAGGTGATTAGTGAATTAAAATTTCACCCTGATGAGGAGCCTTGTTGCACCTCTATAGGCCGTAAATTTTGCCTCTAAACACCGGAACGTTGGCGCATGCTTGTGCTGCGAAATTGTCCCCAACACCTGTACAGCGCAGTAGGAGAGCCTTCTAGGAGCAAGATTGTATCATTGTTCTACTGTGTGTCATTGCTGCTACTGTTAATGATATCTTTAAGTCGTCTGCGGTTCCACATCAATCATTTTTGACAAATAATCCACCAGAGAAAGTAGCATCACAGCTATTGGTTTCCTGCAGATGAAGTCATTCACCAATATAGTAATTTAGCTGGGCCATGGATTTGATGACGCAGTCACACATTACCTTTCAAGCTTTTCTTCTCTGTTTTGTCACATTCATCTACCACTACATAGATCATTTGCTCGTGTACTGTATTTCTCGAGGTGTTTTCGGTTCCACTTAGCGGAGCGTGAATTTTTCAGTGACTAAAGCAACGAAAACAGTCAAAAAATAAGGGGAAAGAAGAAGAAACTGCTGAAGATACCAGAGCAACAGGGTGGGTCAGAATGAGATAGGTGCAGAATTGCCACATCGTCCAAATCGACCAGAGGAATCCTCTTTCATTTGGTGGCGTTTGTGTCCTCACTCTCTAGAGGTACACAATAGAGGAACTGTCTGTGTGCTTGTCTCTCACCAGTCATACTCAGTTCATGTGACAGTGGCCAACAAAGTTGGTGCTGAAAATTTCAGTACGTACACTTCAGGTGCATCAGTTTGAACTTAAAGTTCGCATACTTTTGGGAGAAGAAAGAAATCTGTCCATGTTTCAATGTTACTTAGCCCTAATGAATGGACTCACTTCAAAGGACTGATCTTTTCGTGGATTGCGGGGGAACAGAAAAGTTTTCTTCAGATGTGGGTGAACTTTTGGCCTACCTATATGTGATTGCTTTGCCAGTATACACGTAGTACGTAGCATAAACGCACTGCGCAATGAGTGACAAAGGCTACATCTGGTTAGTATGCAGTCAATCCTCACCTGTTGCGTGTTCTCAGTGAGATCACTAAGGCTAATGTTGAAGACGACGTTCCTGGCACCAATCAGGAGAGAGTTTCCATCTTGGCGGAGTAATTTGAAGAAGTCCACGTGAGTCTGGTTGCCCAGGAAGCGCTCGGCGACCTCTGTAACGAAAGAACAGAAACCAAGTTCAGTCGAATCCTTTGTCTCCTGAGACGCGTGGTCAACTTTCCAACTACTAAGAAGAGTAATCTTAGACAGAAGTCGGCGACTTCGGTAGTACCGTTGGCTTGGTACCAGTCCTTTTAAAGATCGATGGCCACTGACAGAAATACTGGTGTACGCCGTAGGTCACTTGAACAGCTCAACAATAACAAGCAACAATGGTGTTGATCAAAGAGTAAGACAAGCCGCAGATGTCAGGTTGACGCAAAACGCACCCATGCCCGCCACTCGACCAGACACTCACATGATCGCAAAAGATACCACGCACGCACCCAGAAACTGGAAGAGGCCAGAGTTAAACAACCAGAGATGACCACCTGTTAAATGATTGGCTGACCGCAAACACATGCACGCATCTGGGGTTTCTGCACCGTTTGGTGCAGAAACGCGCGCCCGATGGCGCATACGCATAGTGACACTAAAGACCCATAAGTAAGTCAAGGAAGAGTCTTACAATGACAATCGAGTAGAGAGAGAGATCCAAATTTGAGATAAATGACCCCCTAAATATCTTTTGTCTCCGACCCCAAGCTTTGGAAGTCCCTGGAAGCCTGACCAAGCAAAGTTGAATCGTGAGACGTAGGGTCAGAATGAAAAGCGACGTCTTATATTATTCAGAGCAAGCTTCTCTAGCGTCAGAAGCTCTTTTATCATGGCGTCTACGCAGATTAGTTGAGGTCGGTCTGTCCGGAAAAAGAGCAAACTGACATTTTGGGCAATCAGAAGCAGATAAGTCGTTCTTTTATATATCGCAGTCCACCTCCAATGCGTCACAGTGCATTGAACTTACACAACAGCGCCAATGAGGTTTCCCCCACCCCCTGCTATTAAAGCGTCAGGCATGAACTTTACAACTCGCCTCGTTCGTACCTACGAACCCGGTCTTCTGTTCTCTTTGCAGTTTTCTATGGGGCAAAGTGCGTACGATGCGCACGATGCGCACGCGCCAAAAACGTAGCCTCGCGCGATCAAGTGAATGATTTCCTGTGGAATCGTCCTTTGGCCTTTCCGATTTTCCTACCAACACGTAATAACCACCTCCTCAATCACACGTACAAAAGCAACAATGACCTCTGGTCGGGAAAGAAGAATCACTTATAAAGTATGACTGGGGAGGGGGGGAGACTTCCGTGAAAAATGCTTTCAGGGCCACGAACGCGTTGAACGCGGTTGAACGCGGTTGAACGCGATCGACGCCCATTAGAACGATAGAATTCCTTGTAGTTGACTAAGTGGAGGCCTTTTTTTCTCTCTCTCAGATTCTGGATCAGTCAAGTATGCATTGCACAAGTGGACCCACGGCATTCATACCACTGACGATGGCATCGTTGAGTCGGACGAACGTGCTAAATTGGCTTTTCCCCTGGTGATTTGGTTGACCAAGGGGAGCGGCGGACTGAACTTATTCTTCCCCAGTCTGCTACAGCACGTCCCTCGGTGCCATATGGAAAGTACTGTACTAATTACAGTAATTCTGACGCTAGATAGCCCTATTTATTTTCATTATTTATAACATTTATTATCTTGCTCCATTCTTGGCATCATCAAGTTCCTTGACATGCATAGTCAACACAGCCTTGCATTTGTTGCACAGTCACAAATGGACTGCTGATGGACCAATGTGGCAATATGGAATAACTACTGCATACTGTTCTTTACCAGATACCAGATGTAAGAACGTTCCTTACATGTGACGTTCAGATACAGTACATGAAATATCCATTGCCACAGCAATGCAAGTACTGTCGATCTGGAACGAAAGCATGTCAGCTGGAGCATGACCAGTACTTACTAAGATTAGTATGTTGAAATAATGACAGCAGTAATTGTGTCCGTGATACGCGTAGCAGCTTAGTATTGCATACAAGCCGACTGTCGACAGAAAGAGTCACGCACGCACACACACGTTCTTATCTGAATGGGACAATCGTTGCTATGATGGCAGACGGGCGGGGACCAAGAGGATGATACCCTCACCGTAGTCAGCTATGACGGAAACTTTCCCCCCTCCTCCCACCCCCTCAACGAAATGACGAAACAAAGAGGAGATTTTCGCGAGATTCCCTCTGCTATCCTGATCTTCATATGAGGAGGATCTGCTCGTTATGCTGTATTCCAAGTAGACGTCCTGACTAAATGAAGAATACTTTGCACTTTCACTCCCACTACCTGGTCTCACCCTTTGAGAAGGTCTCGCCAAGCAGGTTTCTTCTTTTGGGTAGTTTGCTAATCAGTGAACACAAAGGTGCTTTTTGTGCTGCCTGCTTGACCCTACACGCGGGCGCCAGCGCGCGCGGGCGCACAGGGAACAGCAATAATTTAGTGACATGGCCGGTTTGGGGCTGCCAAAGATCTTTTTCTCAAGCCAGCACACATGACTGCCGCACTTCTGCACCATATACGTCTGTGCGTCGTGTACGACGAGTACGTACAGTGGGTCACGGGACCAAGAGTTCGGCATTTCGAACAAAGTGCCTCTATCATGACAACTTTTTCCCCCTGAACCAGTGCTGCAACGTCTGTCCTGGAAAGTTGTTTGGATTTCATTGGACCGTAACCCATCAATAATGAAAATTTCGTGCCCTCCTCCCCTCTTTTTGCCTCCATCATTGACATCGGCAGCTAATTTGACTCAGCCTTGTTCTACGGTACCTCTCAGGGACGTGGTAAATTGCCAAATTAATCCTTTCGAATGATTGATTAATTGTGTGCGCGCAGGGGTTTCTACAGTCAGAGTAACAGTTTGACTTGGCCTCTATGAACTATCGCGTGTCACGCATTCACAGTCATCCAAAAAGTGCTGCAATTTTGCCTCCAGTCACAAGTGATTGACAGAACAATTCAATTATTGGCATTGTCTACTTCTTCCTTTGCCCTTGACAAGGCGGGGGTGCAGTTACTTACCATAATACGTACATACAACATGTACGGACTCACGCACGCAGAAAGAAAGATATGATGGAAACCCTGAGAGCTGGACAAAAGTGTGCCACAGAGAGGCAAAAAGGAGACACTGGAAACTGGATGAATGCCCTAAGTTTTCCCCAACTGACCCTGACAGACATTCAGCTAGGGATGAAGAAGGGCTCGGCCCGGACCGAGCTGCTATTCTGGGCTCCACCGGACTGGCGAGCAGAGTTCGGGCTCAGCTCAAAGTACCATATATAAGGCACCAAACAAGACTGTCCCGTGCGTGTCTCACATCCGTCCACACGTACGTGTTGACAGAATTCTCCTCAGATACCATCAGGCTCGGTCCGGTCACCAAAGCTCTAGCCCGCTCTCATCCCTACACTCAGCACAATGAAATCGTTCCGCAATGCAGCGCTCGAAGCCAGAGACCAATCTCATTTTCACAGGGAAACAACAAAACTTTAACTTCTGGCGGCCTTGAAACGTGTGGGAAATCATTGCAACAGATCATGGTCACAGCTGATCTCGCAAAATCTCTTTACCCAGAACCAACCACTGCTCCGATGGGCACGTGAGCAAGGTCGAGATCATGTTCGTTCCGAATGGACGCCATCCAGCCGCAGACTGACCCAATCCACTGGTGTTTGTACCTCATTGGGACTTGTACAAGGTCGATTCACGCATTATTGCCCGAGTTTGTGCGTGTGCGCGCGCACACACGCCAATCCGTCAACCAGACGACAACATTTTTAGGCCAATCTTTAACCCTTGGCATTCTTGCACGATCGCGCAATCATTGCCGGATCATAGGCTTCAGAACAGATGTAGCAACTCTAGTTGTCGCCCTAGAAATGATTCGGATCTTCCTGCTACCGGGTTCGAACTCTCGGTGGGTGCATGTTGAGGTCATCAATTTGCTGTCCGAGGAGGCAACGTTTAGGCACGCGTGTCTTTTTTTTCTAGTTTTCCACAGCTGTCCTGATGATACATTTCTGGGCGGCCGTGACTAGAATTATAGTTACTTTTTTGTCTGTGTGTGCAAGTGGTCAGTGGGGCTGTGGACCACGGTGACTCGGGCAAACAGCAGCAAGAAAGAGCCGATCACTTGCATTTGACAAGCACTGAGGAGGCCTAAAAGGAAATGCGGAAAAGAGGCGACCATGGATTGTCTGATACTGATTGGGCTGGGTCAATCTCGCAGGCAAGGGGGGGACAAAAAGGGGCAAATGCTGCTGACAGGTGCACCTCGCTCTTGGGACCACTCATAGGAATTGATTGCGCGGCAAAAAATTACATTGTTTCCTTTATATGCGTCCATAGTAGATACTGCTGTGTATAGAAGGCATCTATCCATCTCTGCGGTTCCCTTTTTAGCATCCATCTGACCTTGGACTAATGCAACTGTTAGAGTCAATAGTAGAGCATCAACTTTCACTGAACGGTGACACCTGGCGTGTCTTTCCAACAGAACGTTGCGTGATGTGACATTGTGAACTCACAGCAAGTATTTCTTGCCCAGATCCTACTTGATTGGAAAAATAAGGCTCGCAGACCAGAAAATAAATGAACCTGCGATGGCAAAAAGAATGGGCAGGGTAATTGAAACAGTGGCGGGTGGTTTTGTTGGTTTTTTGCTAACTCCTCAGCCCTACGATCTCCAGCGCGCTCGCTCGTTTGCGCCGCGATCCCACAGGGGTCCCCACACAATGAATTAAAATCCTCCATCCCTAGATATTAATCTCTTGGTAATAAGTCATTCCACTTCTTTTGTTTGCTCCGAGTCTTAGGTTACCATATCATTAAGGACAAACTCCTTCATTTTTCATGCCCAGACTCACGCGGGCGAGAGAGAGGGAGAATTGCGAAGTACGAGGTGTTGCGAAAAACAAATGTGAATGGGCTCATGAAATGGCAATGAGTAGAAAGTTGGCGCACTGCGAGCAGTGTGAGGACGCGGTCGGTGCTTTAACCAGTGCACAATCCAAATTTTATTACTTTCGCGCGTTGGACGTAGGTAAATAATTTTTGCTTACAAGTCGCGTAGCTGCAAGCAAAAACGAGCAGGGTTCCACCAAGACACCAGTGCCAATTGAGGCCAATTTTCAGGCATTGACGAAGCTGGATGAAAAATTGCTCTACATCAGCACTAAAACCATCACCAATTCAACTCTGATTTGCTGTTTCAGGCACTTGATTAGCCCAGGTGCACCATGCCAGGTGGGCCGGACACAAAAAGATGGAAATGATCAATGTCCGTGCCCAGAATGAATATAACTTGAGGTTGCTAAGTTGCATTTCGCAAATATTCCCAAGACGTGTTCTGCATTATTTAGGTTTCTTTCTAAAATTCCGAGGAGCAGCAACAACAAGCGTAAGCGACACTTTAGCGTACCCAACTGTTTGATTCCCTCTACCGCGCAGTCACAAATGTCTGACCCTTTCTTTAACTTCTCGAGTCAGATCTCGGGACAAACTTATGTGGCACAAAACGCATCCGGACTCACCAGAATCCGTTCAGGTGAAAATATCACGAAAGTGGTGCTGGCACTGGCAGGACGTGACACATGTCCGTGAGGTGCCGGTACCAAAAAATACACTGAGGAAATTTTCACTGTGGCACTGATCCTTTTTCTCTGATCAAGTCATGGAACCGTAGGAATCTCTTTCCTGCAGTGTCACTTCTGAACAAATCCTCGGCAGCACTTGCAGGTCTTATTATGGAAGCTAGTTTTTTGACGAACTTTGCATCCATGTAATTGCTCATCCAATTGTCAAGTTTTTTCCTCCCCAACGATTATGTTGGTTGTGCTCTACTTAAGGTCACAAGTTGTTGATGAGGTGATGCTTGTTTTTCTTACGGGGCAAACAACGCGTTCCAATGTGGGTGGGTGCGGCTGTTATTTCAACAGCAACAACAACACCAATGCAGTGACTTGCACAGTTCCTTGCGCACCAATAATCCATCCTTCCTATGTAACTGACTGTTGTTGTCCAATGGACGGACTTTTTTGCTGGATACAGGCCGTACGTGCATATAGCTGTAATTGTTTTGGTGTTTGTGTATACGCCACTGATCTGTCACTCTGTCTGTACAGGGTCTCACAAAACTGATTGCGCCCCCCATCTTGAAATCTAGTTCCTCCTTCTTATACTTGATATATGTTCTCCTCGTTCGCGCTGTTTCCGTCTTTCAGAGTCAGGGTTGCTCAAATGTTGCCCCTACATTGGGCATTGGGCACAAGATTCCAGTCCCACCATCTCACATGCACACAATTTTTTTTTGTCTCTCAGTCAGGATTGCCAAAATGTTGGATCATTTTGGGTGCCTGACTAAATATTGACGAAGCAATGCATCGGAGAGGTAGAGAACTGTAAAAGGCCTCGTGGCATTCGATTAACTTTGGGCAAAAATTTGGGCGTACTGCGCTGTGCTGTTCAATTGCACTATGCAGCAAATGCTTGCTATAAGTAATCAGTGACTTAATCTGCTGTCGCGAGCTCTTGACCCGGGCTCTTGGCCTGGGCTCTTGGCCCGGACGCACTAGACAAGCCAAGACGTTTGAGTGAGCTGGGTGCGTGAGAAATGGGGCCTGATCCGAGCGTCAAAATGGGCCTTAGAGAAGTGATAAATGTTATCATTGAGAACAGAACAGTGTTGAATTTCTTCACGTGGACGGGCCCTGGCTGACGCTGTGTGGTGCAAAATAATAATAAATGCTTCTTTCCCAGGCAAGAAAGAGCGGCCGGAGGAGAAACGTCACGGCCACGTCTCCCAGCACTCTGGGGAGGTGTCCATCATGACGTCGGGCGCAAGCGTCGGCAACGAATCCCAGCATGAATGCACTGAGAAGAATTGAAGACGCCCTCTGGCGGCATCATATATTTCTTCCTTGGTCGTCCAACGTCCAACGAGCAGTCATTAAGGCCCCTTCCAAAGGCCTTTTCCAGGGGCCTCCCGGGCAATAATGGGACAGATTATCGCACTCGTGCCCACAAAAATTAACTCTTTCTCTTTCCTCAAAAAAAGCGAGCCTTCTGTTGCTTCTCAGGATGCTATATCATCATTTGACCATTGTCTGAGGTAAAAGCTCGGCAGCTCTTTAAATATATGAAGGTTTTTAAAGCCTCTGGGGCACATTTGGCCTGCAGTCGGACTGCCCCTCCTTGACAGGCAATTTATACCCCTTTACCAGATATACATTAGGGGACAGATGCCAAATTGTTTCTCGCGAGACTGGTTTGTTAAGGAAGGACGGAACACACATTCAGACACACGTACTTATTATACTAAGAGCGACTGAAAATTATGACTCTTTTCCTTATCTGCCGCCAGACAATGGCTATTACTAAGAGTCCGACATTTTCGTGGCACTTTATCACATCGTACGCAAGGCCTTTCCAGTCCTTCCTCCTTCCCCTCGTTGTTGCCGACGATTAATAGCGTCCCATTACGAAACATATGGGAGGACCTACTAAAAAGACACAATTTACCAAGGGAGCAGAAATAACAAATTGATTTCGTGTCAAAATCTCATTCTTCTCAGCAATTTTCTTTGCCTTGTTCTTCTTCCCCTCTGAGGAGGATTGCTTTGATGATCGTTGATCAGCGAAGGCATAAATTTCCTATCACGATCTGTCGCTGTTGCTCTGTTGCTGCTAAGAGCGAGTCATCTCGGAAAGTTGAGAGGTCAGGTCCAATAAATTCACGTGTGATTCTCTTTAATGCTGCAAAATCACGGCGATTTGTCACGAAGCGCCAAGCAAATACGATGAGCAACTGGCCTCCTTGGAGGAGTGCTCTTGGACGAGAAAGAGAAATAATAGGGATCCCCTGTTGTTCCTATACGTGTTCAGTTAATGATTCTTCCTGGTCACTTATGCTAATTAATGAACACAAAACTGCTTTAGGCAATGGGATAATTGGACTTCCCTTTCTCATTGCAATTAAACTTTTGCTAACGATCAGCATTCATTTCACTTGAGTGATGATGACAGATCGGAACATCTGTACGATTGGCGACGCGAACTCTATGCGAATCTAGGCTAATGTTCTTCATTGGACATAATTGCCAGGGGATAACGAGGTGCATCCATCAACAGCCCCCATCTACACACACTACACTACTTATTCGATATAGTCACCAGGGTCGATCAGCAGCCCAATTGGGAATGGGTTGAACAATCGTACCGAAAGTTCACGTTGGGGAGCCTAAGGCTGCCAAGAATGGGCGAAAATTAATACGGGTCATTAAATGATAGAAATAATGAGTATTTTTCGGCATTGGTATTACAGTATTTAGGATTTTATGAGCAGTTACTTCAGGTCACAGTGTATGCGTTAAGCTGACATTTATCACTATCGATCCAGCTATCCACTTTAGTCTAGTTGGAATTGGTCAAGTCCTCGATGAGCTCAAAATGTACTGTGACTACATCGATGCAGTACTTTTCAAAAATTGTGGACATGTCGATGCTGCTCTATAGCGGATTTTCAGTCATCAGAGAAATAGTGACTGTAGCGAATGGTTGTGACTGTACTGAATATGACTTTATCCAACAACTACTGCAACGCTGTTTGTTGGGCCCACTACACGTGCCCGATTCGACGTACTCGTCTTGGCCATGCACGGTAAGAAAGAGACGTACCGAGAGGAACATCACCATCTCCTACAATGGCTATTCTTAATGTATGCGCTGTACACTTAGTTGTAGGTGCTTGTTATGTAACTGGCTAAAGATACATATCAGAATTGATTGGGGGGGGGAGAGAATTTCATCGAGCTTAGGAGGATAACAGTCGGTGGAGCTGCAACGTAGGCCTATAGGCCTACACAGTAAGGCCCTCTCAGAGAGGAGATATCAATTTGATATCGAAAAATGCACCAAAACCGACGACGGGTGCCAATGCGGTGCTCGTTAGGATCGACCATAAAAAGGGAAATGGATCACGTGGGTGGGAACAAGCGTAAGCTGCTCCCCTTGAAGCCAAATTGATCCAATCACATCTCCAGGAGATGAAACTCCTGGGAATGATATGACTCCGCGCCACTAATATGAGCCATTTTTGAACTGCTGTAGGCGACGCCAGCTTACGTATATTTCACACTCTGTTTAAAGAGGAGGAGTGGTTTTTGGACACCACAAACGTTAGGAGGGTGCCAAGACTCTAAAATGCTGATTGTCTGGCCAAGATTTCTGTATTTCTGTTTGTCACGGTATTCAATAACGTCAACAGCACTTGCGTGGTCGAAATGTGGTGAAAAAAGACGCCTTTCAAAGCTTCAGAGCGAACAAAGTGCTGAAAAAAGTAACACCAACCGACAGACAAGTCTTGCGACGAAGAACATCCCTTCTACGTTCCCACAATTCACATCCTCAGTCTTCTTCTCTCCTCGCAGTAATAATAATAATAATCATAATCCAGTAAGAGTGTGGGCACAGCCCCAAAAGGTCCTCAACATTATGGGGAGCAACTCTTGCCCTCGTCGTCTTTGGCTCTTATGAGTCACGTAAATTTTAATGTGACCAAGGCTTTTTTGCGTCTTCTTCTTCCTTTGAGTGCGTCCGTCGACTCCTCAGGACGCAACATCAATATTTATCACATAATTGCCACGTGTGTTGGCCAACGTCGCCATTGGCGCCGACACGCAAATTGCCAAAGTTATTAGGCAACACTTTTGTTCCGCCGAGGAGGTGCGACTACAGGGTGTCCCAGACCATTCGACACCGCCCGTGTGTTTTGCACTTGGCGATGATTTTGCCACCACCGCTACAGGGGCTGGACTTGAACGCTGGCTGAAGAATGTTTGTACACTCCTGGGTGTCGCCAAACAGACGACGGCACGGAACTCTTGCGTCACACTGTACACACCGCTCGCCAGGCCTGCCGTGCACCGCCCTGCCTGCAGTGCATATGGAGAAGAAGAAGCAGAGGTGTTGGCTATGAAGATGTGAGATGCACTCGTGAACCGCTTCAGTTGAGATTCCAGTCACGTAGGCTCAGCTTTACTGTGCTTTTGTCCTGTTCAGGCCGGATTTTTTCCCACTCAAGTGTAACGACCGCGTTTAATGATGAGAGATAGGGAATTCTCTCTTCTCGCCAAATAATGATACATTGACATTTGGCCCTATTTGTATGCCTCCTCAGCCCATGGACGCGATAACGAGAAGCTGCGTTGACTGAGCGTGCATTATAGCTTTATCTTTCTGCTGCCAGCTACGAGCAGCAGTAAAACCGTGCAGCTCCAACGCACCAAAAATGCTGTCGCTGGAGGCGGCCGACTTAACTTTCTTCAAAATTATAAGTGAAGAAGGAAAGTAAGAGTGTGTTTTGCCTGGAAGGAGGCCAGACGAGACCACAAAGATGGTTCTGGGCAGGCAGCAACTGTCAAACTTGACCGGTGAAAAAATGTGGTGGTTTTAGAACAAGATGCAAGTTTTCTCGGCCTCAGGGCGACGAATCTATTTTCACTTTCTGCCACCGGCACCGCTGGGAAAAGGAATCATCCATGGGAAAAGGTTTGAAAAACCACGCTCCAGATATTTATAGCAGTGTCTACTATTAAGGTAGAACGACACCATATAATGTTTTCCACCAAGTAGGAAGGGATTTTTTTGTTTCACGCCTTGGCGCTGATCTTGCTTTATGCTCCCAATTGCAGCAGGCCTTTTCTGGAGCTGGAGTCTCTCTGTGGAGTCCAAGCAGTTTCACAGGCCTTCTGTGGCTTTACGTGTGTGAGTCAGCACAAGCCAATCGAGACAAAAGAGCTCCCTCCATCTTATATGCAGTCAGGGCATTGGAGAAAGTTTATTAGGTTCCCACAACTTACCCTGGTTGTTCAGATAGTCCGTGAAGAGGTTCTCCCTGAGCTTTTTGCCCCAGGGGTCGACGTCGTCGTCGTCGTCGTCTTTGGCCATGGAAAAAGTAGCAAAAAGCAGCATTAGCAGAGTGGCCGGAATTGGCCAATTATCCAATCGGCTCCTCCAGTACATGTTCGAGCTCTATATTGGCCACTTCCTCTGGCACTGATGTGAAGTCCTGTTGGGGAAATCTCTTCCCCCAGACGCCGCACACAAACATGCAACGAAGTCACTCCCAAAGTGTGTCAGATGTCATCGCATGATCCAAGTCCTTGATTTGTCGCCAGCGATTTTTCAGGACGATTTTTCTTCTTCTTCCGGTCCTGCAATTCCTCCTCAAAGGTTGGATCAGCCAACAGGAAGGAAATCCTGCAAGAGGAAACAAAAAAATGTCAATTATAAATAGCTACAGATAGAATTTTGCGAAATTCTCATGCGTGCTGCGTCGAGATACTTAGAATACACGCGAGCGCGCACGCGCGCGCGCAGTGCACGTGTGTGTGTGTGTGTCACTGCATAAATCACGCGCTGTCGCGTCTATTTTGTACACACACACAGAATATGCAGAAAAAGTTGTAAATCTCTATAGTCAAAGAACAATTTATCTGCCTTCGGTCTTTCCTTTCAAGGATGAACTTTTTTGTGTCCGAAAAATAAACTTGGTTGTTCGGCAACGCAAGCAGAATAATTTTAAGCGCCAGCGGCGAAAAAAACAGACGTAATCGGCGTTGGCGATCGGATTTTGTGGCAAAATTCTCTCTCTCTCACTCGCACGCACGCACGCCGGCCCGTACGCACGCACGCACGCACGCATGCACACACAGAGAGAGAACACGTGCTTGGCAGTAAAGTCTGTCAGTGCAGTAAAATCGACTAAACAAAAGCCAAGCCGCGTATCTCCTGTCTATCTCTCTCTCTCTGTCTTCCCTACGCTGCTCTTCTAGAGCGTCGTCTGATCTAGAAAGAAGACGTTTAAAATGCCTCCTTTTTTCTCTCTCCGGGGACACGAATTTCCGCCAAGACTGCGACAGATGTGAAGAATTTCGTGCAAATAGACGAGCTAGAGAAATGCCAAAACTGCAGTCGAGTGTGGAGGAAGAAGAAGGAGCATTTTTGCCACGGATTTCAACGCGTGCGTGCAACCTCTCTGTCAAAATTCTTTATTTTCGCGTGTCACACTTTCATACGGGGAGATGCAAAGGGGACGCCGTTTGCTCGATGCAGGTACAGGGTGGCCCGGATTTGGCTTCCCTCATGAGACGACGCTCCAAGCAAAGGGCCGTTGACAGCGACGATGGAAGCCAAGTTTTGTTTGGCCTCAGAGCTTCCAAGTGAAGAACCATTCACCAGCTACGAGATGGAGTGGCTTGGAAGACTCGGACGAGGATCAGCTTTGCACCCGCACTTTACTATGAAATATGCGCACAGCCGGAAATGAGAGGTTGATACCCCGAAGACGGAGCAGTGCCTCTGGGCGTAGTTGATCTTGCTGCAGTAGTGCTTGACTCCGTTGAAGGAGGAGGAGACGTAAGTGTGGGCCACCCTGTATACGTAGTAGAGCACGACAATAGTGTGTGTGCGCGCGCGCGTACGTGTGAGCAAGCTTCTCTGGGGCAGAATGCAGTGAAAAAAAAATCCAATCACGCAAGGATCGATCACGCACTGATTCTTTTTTTTTCTCAAAGACGTAGCTTCAAACATTCTGGACTGCCCAAACTTGCGGCTGAGATATCTTTGCGTTCGTGTGCGTTTGTTGCTGTGAATGATGCAATTTTATTTCATCCAATAAAAAGATTGGCTTGCATCTAATCTCTCTCTCTCTCATTGAGTCTTGGGCTTCCCTAGGGGCTGAGGATTAGTCTAGAACTCGCACACGCACTCCAGGGTGACGTTGCAACTTGTTCGAGTCTAATCTGAGTGACCTAAAGCGTTTAGAGATTTCAAGAGGATAACCTACGCTGATCAGATTGGTCCGCAGCAAAGTATCCGCTCCAAATGAATGAATAACCGTTGACTGGGTCTGAAAACAGCTGTACCGCGTGCAACACTGAGATCAGCACGATCACTCCACCGTTGATGCCACGGACCGGACGGGGGTTCTGGAGCTCATGGACTGCAAAGGTGCTGCCTTGTACCAGGGGTTCATGGTTCATCATCTCCTCACGACAAAATCTTCGTCTACCGCAAAAAAGGGCGGAAACTTGTCAAATGGGAGAGCAAATGAGATTAGTTGGAGGTGGAGAATTTCTCTCGTTTTCCACTCCCGCATTTCCAGAAGTTGCAGACTCACGGAATCCATTAAGACACGCGAACTTTCTTTCGATTGGTCTAATTTTACGAAGTCCATTGTTCGAAAAATTACGGTCATTTCAGTCCGATTGCGAGCTTGCGAAACTTTCTCGCGTTACACAACGATAAATACACCAGCACCCACAGAGCTGCTTAATTCCACCATTTGTATACCCCAAAGGAAGCTCATACAGAAGTTACTCCATACACAGACGTACTGAAGAGCATTCAACGTAGTCCCAATTATTCAGAACAGTCACCATTGCTATGATGACGGAACATTTGCTGCACCAAGTCACAATATGGACAAAAATGTCCTGCACTGATGCAGCCACAGTGTATGTTGGGGTCACCGAGGACTTGGTGAAGTCCAACTGCAACTGGACTGTAGAAGCCCAGCTCGTGGTTACTGATTAGCGTCGTCAAAGATCTAGGCTTCATGTCTACCCTGTGATTTGATACAAATGATGCATGCTAATCTACACTGTGATGCTAATGCTAAATTACCCCAATTATGACACTTTAGCTCATTGTTGGCAACCTTGGCTTGACGAATATGCATATTCGACACACCCACAGTAGCAGTGATGATTAGACTACGGACCGGACTATTCTGACTACGTGGGGATAGCTCCTGTACGTGTACCGCACAGTCGGTGCTGCGAATTTTTTCAAACCTTTCGTACTGTGGCGTACTGAACTATATATTGCCTGGTCGTATTGTAGCACCGTATTTTCCCAGTTTTTGACAGAGGTGATGTTGACCCTTCCGACGCCTTGTTCTGTTTGTCCGGGTGGGGGTGGAGGCCCGAGGACGCTACATAAGGCCAAGGCCAAGTCAAAGTCTCAGTCAAAACAAGGAAAACGTAGTGCACATTGCAGCCAGGCAATTTGTAATTTAACGCGTAATTTTTGGATGGCTCACTCTTCCTGCCTGACAGATCGGAAACGTCTCCATGATCAGCCCAGTCTCTCAAGAGGAGCAAGATTATGAACTTCTCCTTCCGAGATGACCCAAGGGAGCGAACTTGGCCAACCATTCACAAGTTTTGTAGCTACACAGCAACTATTCTTTCAGGGGTAGAGAGGGCCCCTCAAAAAAACCCCGGAAAATATAAGACAATATATCCCGTTTTTTCTGAACAAATGGTGATTTCAGCTGATATCTCCCCAGAGTATCTCGCTGGTGTAGAAAAAAACCCCGTATGCAATCCCAAAATTTCGCATTAAGCTCTATGCAGCATGGGCGGGATTCTTTTACACTCATTTGCCATTTCTGTGTAGACGTACGAATATTTAGACGGGACACTGAAAACAGTCATTTTTTTAAGGTGCCCATACTAAAAGCGTGGTGGTTCGGTGTGCACGCAGGCAGGTGCACCCATGCACTCGGCAGTGCTTTTAAAGAGCTGTAAGGTACCACTTAGGTGATTGTTGTAGTTACAGTAATGAATGTCCCCGTGCCCAAATCCATCTTCATTCAGCAAGCCGTTTTTGCATGGCCCTTTGCCACTTCCCTATTTGCTGACAAATGAGATGTACCTCGGGCTGTAAGAGGAAGACACAAATCCCCTTTAATCCATTTTGTACTCGGGGAGAGCGAAGAATGCTGCAAAATCGTGGCCTCACCACGATTGCCTTAGTCTTTTGCTGCAGCGCTTCTTTGGGAGCAAACTTTGTTCTCTCTGAAAATGCATCAACTTCCCATCTGATGTGGCTCTCGAGAAAACAATGGAGGTTGCGTTGAGCGAACCTTGATTCTCCAATCAAGAAGTAGAAACACATTGCAATTCGTCGTGCAATGTAGCAAATTCGACCGAATTCACCTCGGCATGAAATTGTTCCGTCTTCCTCCCTTTTTGCTACTTCCTTCCTTGGCAAAATCTCCTTGTTTCGGTCTGGAAGAGTCGCAGATGGGATTGGACGATCAACAGATAAAGGGGAACAAATCGCTCAACTTTTGTTAGATCGTGAGGCTGAGCGAATTGAGAATCTCCGTCACTTTTGCCTGGAAATGGCAAGGACAGAGCGCCATTTATTCGCGGCTCCCGCAGAAAATCGTCGAGGTGGATTGAACGCAGCAGTCGTCATGTGGGCTTTCACACGACGTCGTTGCTGCAGCGCACTTCCCAGTGTCGATAGACGCTGCACCACTGTCGTGTGCAGACTTGGGTGGAGCTGATGATGTTGCCTTATGCAGATATTGCACACACAGGCATGCACGCACGCGCGCTCAAGATTGCACATGATACCTGCGTGGACATCTTTGTACGTACATACGCGCTCTTCCCCTCCATCTCTCAATGTACTATGAGGCAAATAACGTCTGTCCGTACTTAAGAACACTCCTCCCTCTATCCAATTTAAAGATCTTCCGCCATTTTGGTGCCAGCTAATGCGCAAGTGAGCGTGCGTGCGTGCTTGCGTGAGTGCGTGCGCGCGCGCGTGCGAGCACTGACCGATGACCCAAGTTGGTGCAGGTCACACACACGAGGAAGAGAGAGACTTCTACGTGCCTACTGACGACGACGTCATTTTTTCTTAACCCCCCCCCCACGGTTCCTCCAAGCACCACCATAGGACTGACTTAATTAGAAGGTTTGAGTAGGGAATAATCGATCCTGCTTCTCCCGCTTCTCCCTCGTTCGTCTTGTGCGCAGAACCTCGCGATAAACACGTCGAGGATTGGAACGAGGTCCAAGAGAGACTTCAGCAAAGAACACTATTTTCATCCCTAAACATTTGTTTGCCCAACAAGTGTATTACGAATTGGTGGTCTTATATGTTTGTTGTTAGGATGAGCCAGTTAGGTTTAGGTTAGTCCGGTTTAGATGGGACCTGTCAAGGTTTGCTAGATTTAGGTTTAGATTTTAACGAGTTAGATTTGAGTAAGTGAGATTCGGTTTAGGTTAGGCCAAGTTAGTCCGGTCAGTGAGCTTCGGTTTACGTTAGCCTAGTTAGTTAGACTGAAGTTTGTCACGTTAGGTTAAATAGTTTAAGTCATATTCAAAGATGTAAAGATAGGCGTGCTTCATCGCGTTAAACTACTTAGGTTTAGGTTAGGGTTTGAATTAGTGGGGTTTTTAGAAGTCCTCCTTTTCTTCTCTTTTCTTACACCGTTACACCAAGTTTTGAACCATGCAATAAACACGCACCACTGTTCACATTCAATACAATCCAATTCATCGTAATAAAAACGTTGAATGAAAGAAAAAAGGGGCTCTTTCTTCCGGTTGGATCTGACTGTTAGCAGTATCATCAGCACTCGAGTCCTGGTGCACGCGAAGTGACTCAGATCAAACACGTGAGCTTGTCAGATTAATCTTGGCTTAATTATACAGAGTTCACATTATCCGGAAGAAGCCGCCGAATCACCGTTGATCCGCGACCACGACCACATTTCTCGCGCTCCCCTCATGCGTCATTCGGGCTTCTGGGAGGAGTCGCGTGGCAAATATGTGGGCATCACTAGCAGGGCGAGGTGAGGCTCCCACTCCCCCTGCCCCCCAAAAAAGAGTCGTGAAATGGTATCACGAAAACATCACAGGAGAATGCATTTTTGCCGCCAGAAATGACGAAGACAGCATTCTCGAATATGCATAACGGGGTGGTTTTGCTTCCGCCTGCAGAAGCAAAGCAACGACAACGAGGGAGCAATCGGATAACTGATGAAGTCATATTTGCGTGGGTCTGGATTCCTCCTCCTAATTGCAGGGAAGAATTTGAGCAAAAGACCCAATTTTAATTGCCGCTGACCAGATTCAGAACAGGTCCTTGGGTAATGATAGGCTGTCTCATTATATGCGTGAGAGAGCGTTTAAGGAGGGCCAATTTTATCACGGGGATGCATGCAATTATGTGAAACAAGACCCCCGCAACGAATGCAAATAGTGGAACTTCTGAATTTGCAGTATCTCATTTTTCCTCATCAAGAGGTAAAATATTTCTGCATTGTTTGCTACCTTGGCTAGTCAGACTGTTTTTTTCTTCTCAACATTTTGCCAGCATGTATTCGATTAAATGTGAAATTTTCGCACGTGAATTGACGAAACGTCGATAACGCGGTCAGAGGTCTCTGTCTCCATTTTGACTGGAGGCGCCAGGATGTATGTAGTAGTTGTTTGCACTGGACGAATTTCAGACAAAAAGCAAGGTTCAGAAACAGCAAAAAAAGTGCCATATTAATGCGAGGTTCGTTTTTTTCCTGACGAAGGTCGTCCTCAGATCCTTGCTCCGGCGCTCCGGACACTTTAGCAGCAATTGCCAAGAGCAACTCATGCGTGTGTGGGAACATAAAGGCCGGCGGTACGAACACGGTAGTTGCACGTACGTATGTGTACGACAATGGCAGAGGGCCGAGGGTGCATCTACAATGGCAGATTTGGATGACGGATATCCGTGTCAGCTGCTGTGTCCGAGGGGCCAGACTTGACAGTGGTGGCTACATCTAGAGTCCGATCGACTTTGTCAATGCTACTCTGAGTGGGTTCATAATTTCTAAAAAAAAGAGACGTTTGGCAGAACCCTCTGAAAGATGCATGAGAAGTCTCGTGAAAACTTGCTAACGCTAGAACCAGTACAACAGCTTCAAGATCATCAGCCTCAACTCATCATCAGGCGGACGAGTAAGATCTAGCCTAGCTCAGGGGCAAAAAGTGCTATTTTCATGATCAGCGTCACGAAGTTCTTCCTCATTACCGAGTCTCTTCTCCTTGCCCTTATGGTTCTCGACGACGTTGACCTCGCTTCTACATTGCGACGTCAACTTCCTGCCTGGAAGTCAACCGGACTCGTAATTCCGTCACCACGGTGCGACGTGTGTCAAAGGCAGTACATCGTACGTGTGAAGAAGAGCTTGACGACTGTGCAAACGTATGCACTACCTGTGATGTGTACACTACACTGTGTACTGTTCACTACACAGGCAGTACTGTACTGTACACACGTGTAATCACCACCCACAAGGGCCAGTCT
>JAAUXU010077341.1_pt1 | contig 55765 bp, 58 predicted proteins | sample 7278151 | NCBI WGS metagenome assembly JAAUXU01 (sample SAMN14350113, study PRJNA611818) | marine sediment metagenome | isolation source: surface marine sediment (1.8m) | place: French Polynesia: Moorea | collected 2018-08
AGAAAGGAATCTAGCTGCAAAATGACACAAGGAATGGAGGGAGGGGGGGGGGGAGATGACAGTGTGCGAATGCTCTATCTGTGATGCGCTAAAAAATTCTTTCCCCTGAAGATGTGTTATCCCTGTGTGTCCATGTGTCCGTCCAGTGCGTTCTTTCTTCGGCTCAAGCTCACACCAGGCTGACAACAGCAACAAAGAAAAGAGTTGGCTAAGCACGCGTCACAAGCTTTAAAGTTGATCCTGGCGGAATTTCAGAAATTCAATAATCCGACTTAAGGGAGCTCTAAGGTGTCGAAAAGGCAGGCGAGGGCAGAGCACGACTACGATTGCCTGCCGTTATCACCTCTTTATGGAGACTCTTTCTCGGAAGCCTCTTTTGATGCATCATTCGCGTAGAGACGAACCCAGTGTGAAAATGAAGATGGAAAAGGCTCCTTCCAAGAGGTCGTCACAGCAACGCCAGAGGCTGACTGAAGCACTCACTTCACCTCTGTGCGTTCCAAACAAACAGCCAGAAGTCCCCCGAACCGCCTGTGTCGGCGGCCTCGGCCATGGCCTCGACCGGTGACTGTATCATTATCATGCACATTCTTTGCTCATATCTCCCCTCCTCTTTACCCTGCCCCTTTCCAATTCTCCGCAAATTCCTCCGGGAGTCACTCCCACCAATTATCAGCCCATCATTTATCTCGGACGAGAAGGAGGCGGCGGCGGCGGCGGCAGCGGCGGCGAACTTTTGCGAGCTCGTTTCTTTAAGACAGGCAACAGGCTCGTAAACAAGCGTCGAACAACATTAAAAGCTACATAAAGTTCTATCGAATAATGTTTACGCCGTGGCGTTGACGGCAAAAATCAAGAGAAGCCGATCCATCCGTCCTGGGTGCATGTGGTGGACTCGTCGCAGTCCGCGCCCCGCGCCGCAGCCGGCAGAGTCGTTGCATGGATCAGCATCCCGAGCATTGGGGTAGAGCGCGCCAGCGTTGCTCATAGAGCAGATTTGATCTTGCCAGCTCACTTTGTGCCACTCAGGAGTAAAAATGGGTGCACAATTTTTGGGAACCCATATGCGTATGTGGATGGAGGCATAGGAGGCAGTCTCACCTTCCCGGCTGAACTTTTTTGGGCAGGCTCAATTGCTGGCGTCCTAAAAAAAAACAGCAGAAGCTGCCTTTTTCCTCTCAAGCGTGTCAGGCGAAGCGGCTTGATATCATAATTCAATGTAGCCGCTGACAGTGGTGTCCACAGTCAGCAAATTGTCATTGATAAAGTGGCCAAAGATCAGGGGCGCAGATTTCAGCAGATATCATCGGGGGGCTCTGATTGCTGGCGACGTCCAAGATGAGATCTGATCCACATACTACTACGTGCTAGTAATGCTAGTGTAGAAGGGCCAAAACTACAGCATAGCTCTTGTCACGTATGTATAGGACAGACAGTCCATGCGTACGTACACGCTTGGCTACTCCCAACATATCTGTAGTTACGTGGCTGCAGACACGGCAAAGGTGTCTTAAATGGCAAATGGGCCTGGACAGGGCAAGCAGAATGGATCTAACGAGTCCAGCCCTCCAAAGCCAGGCAGATAATCGGCGAACCTGTGCTGGACTATCTGTGCTTATCCCCGCCAGTGTAATACGTATGCTGCGAACGCACATACTGCGCTCCACGTACGTATAAGTACTGCTCTTGGCGACGCAGTAGACGTATGACCTATGAAAATGTTGAGCATGCAACTAAGCTCTTCCTCCGATGAACAGCTTTCTGCTTTAATCTGGCGGCACATCCGAGTATGAGACTGGGTCTGATCTTAGCTAATTGCTCTGGCTGTGCACTTCTTTACGGACGCCGCAAGTCCTCCTCCACATATGAACCGTAGTAATGAAGGCAGAGTAAGTACGGTATGTGTGTGTATGTGCCTCAAAGGCGGACCTGCATGGGAAAAAGCTACGAGCGATGCAATCTCTCACTCGTCTTTCGTGTTTTCTGTGTGCGCGGAGAAGCGAGGGAGACTCTGCCGTAGATTTGTGGTCAGATAGAGGAAGCACGATAGCATCTTGATGAACATTGCTCCTCAGACCAAGTGACATCTCTCCCCCCTCTCTGCTGTTTCCCGGCTGGAAGTCAACGCGACGTCGTCCCATCCATCCATCCATTTCTACTATGCAGTTCTCTCCCAGCTTTCGCCAAAATATATTATTCAAATGCTTTTGTTTTTCCATCTTGCTCACCATTGTCTCCAGGGGAGAAAGTCCTGATACGTGTCCCTGATAGGCCCCCACTCAGATCTCAATGTCATTTTTCCTCGGTCCGACGAGACAAAACAAGGCTAATCTGATGGGAGTCATTCTTCACAGCTCGACTTCTCATCGTAGCAGGCGTCAGGACATTTTCGCCTATTTCTCAACTTCACTCGAAGAGAAGCTTATGAACATAGAGGAGCCTCATAAATTGAAATGTAATACTCTTCGTGCATGGTCGAGAGAGGGCTGGCGGGCAGACAGACGCGCAGTCAGGCAGCCAGGTCATGTTGTAAGCTGCGTCTGCAACACATGCCACATTCCAGTTTCACAAAAGTTTCCTCTCCTTCGGCGCAGCAGCTGCCTTTTTCAAATAAAGTCATCCTACCCATAAAATATAATCCACCCATTATGAAGACTGGAACCTAAAAAACGACATTTGAATGGACTGGAGCCACCGACCTCGAAGTCATGATTGATTGACCCTGTGAGGAGCGCGATATAGTATGTACACGTAGGTTTGCATAAAAACGATCGTGTCTGCTACAGCACATGTTTATGTACTGCACAATCGCACATACGTGCGTGTAGTGTGCACACAGCACAGAGCGTAGTGGAGACGGTTGGAATCTATGACTTCAATGCCCACGTGCATTCTTTGCATTCCGCTGACTGTGTCCATCTTCCGAGAACCTCTGACTAACAGTACGCACTCTTCCAGTACCAGTCCACAGACGAGTGGTCTGTTGTGCTCTGCTCTGCTTTGCTCCAAAAGGCCTCAGACTTTTTTTTTTTTTTTTGAATTCGAGTTCTCCTCTTCCATGCTTCCAGAGAAGATGTCAGAGCAAGGCTTTTGTCATGTCACTTATCCCGCCACCGCCACCGCCACCACTACGACCAAAGCGCCATGTGGAGTCTATTGGTTTTTGGAAGCAACCCAAAAAAGAGGAGACTACGAGAGCAATAACGACAGTTTACTGCTTGGCCCCGAGGAGAAGAACAATGCTGTGGCGTAGCCTCATTGGTGCCACTTTTCGAAGAGAGGGGGAGGGAGAGAAAAATTCCAAAAATGGGCCAAAAGGGAAGAGAAAAAAAAGGGACATTGGGTGCGTGGATGGATGACCGGACCTGGGCCGAGCAGTGGAGACCCGGCGCCCACGAGTATTACGTTACTACGCACTGTAGCGCAGATAGCCACAACCGGGCAGGAAGGAAATCTTAGAGCAGACACTTTTGGTTCGTCTATCTCTCTCTTTCTCCTTTTTCGATCCCACCTGATTAGAACACATGAATCGTTGGTAGGACCCAGCGGGTTTCTAATGGGATGAGGCACCACGTTGTGCTGGTGTCATAACGCCGCCCGCTGAGGGCAAGACTAAATTCTGGCAGAGTAATTCTCCACTCTCCCCATCCCGCTCTCCTCCTTTGGGGGCATGTAAACGCCCCCATTACATCCTTCAAAATGTTTTTGGAAGAGCGCGCGGGAGAGAGAAAGGAAAGTATTCTGCGCCCATTTTTTCACTTCCAGACAAAGCCTGACTTGTGTTCTCCTGCCAGCCTTGAGAAACACACACGTACGCGCACATGGATGGATGGAGATTGATTGGTCATCGATCTCTCTCGGTCTCCTTTCATTTTTTCGGCTCAATGCGCTTGCGCGCGAGAAGAAGAAGAAGAACTGGGCCTGACTTGTCCGTCCCGTCCGCCCCGACGTCGGACGGGGACGTGACGTACGTTCAACGCGGACCGGAGGTATGCAGATACCGTTTAAGCACAGCTCAATAATTTCCTTCCAAGAATCCCCACTTCTTTCTCACGGAAGAGAAATGTCTCAGCCCCGAGGGGCGACCTTTTTCCCCCCGAAATTGACAGACGGATTGCCCCCGCAGACTCCGGGACTACCCACCCACTTTTTTACAGCCTGTCTGTCTCTCTATCCATTCGTCGTGAACGATATTGGCATTGGTTGCAGCGGAAACTCCCTTGGTTGGAGGAGTCTCTCTCATCGAGACAAGTGTGGCGTTTGCCTGCCATCCCTGACGTGTAGTGCTGCTACTAGGCCAACTTGCCTACATACTGTGCAGCGTTGGGACGCCAGCCAGGTCAGGGAGAAGATGTCAGTTGAGAGTTGCCTCGTTTTCTCCACTCCCCATGCGTACGTGTGTCTGTGTCGGTTAGGAGGCACTCAGACGAAAAAAAAGAAGACTGCAAGCCAGTGCTGCTCCCGTGACGGCGGGAGCAAGCTGGGCTCTTTCATTATTGATAATGGGATAATCACAGCCCAGGCGAGAGAGCTTCTCTGACTGAATTCTAAGTGGCCTACTGCCTCTCTCATGGATCAAGTGACCTGATGTGCTTCCACAGAGGGACGAGGGAGAAGGAGGAGGACTTGAGGCTGCCCCGACAGGCAGCCAGCAGGTAATCGCGAAATTACTCAACTTCTCTCCAACTTCAATTAAGTGTTATATAAGGCGAGGCGAGAGAGAAGTAGGAGGGCATTCAATCTCCAAATTGAGGAGTAGCCGCTGAAATTCCATTATCGCCGTTACTTACTCTTTGAGGTCAAATTAATTTGGTATTGTCGTGCCAGCCAGACAAGACCGGCTGAGGTTACCGAAAGAGAGAAAAATTACTGAGACGCCGCCGAAGCTCCGGAGGCAACAACGTACGGACCTCTGAAGTACAGATCATGGGAGAGCAGTCAAGCAGTGATGCTCGAGCGACACGTGCACCGCTCCAGACATGTCAATGATTTGCAAATTGACCAGAAGACGCGCTGACTGACACACGTACGTATGTACGTCCACGCGCCGACCAGACTCGTATGTTTCCAGCTGCTGTGGCGCACTTTGGCGCGGGTGGCGTATCTGTTTCAGGAGCCAATATTTGTGCAATCCTGCTGCGTGCGCGTCGTCGGCGAGCTTTGAAAGCACGCGCTTGTCACATCCGTGCCACCGAAGTCTGTCGGGGAGTTCCACTGACCCATCGGGTGGCCGCGCCACACTTGTGCGTCGTCGACATCGCCGGCTACTTGGCGCAACTCTTGCTGCAGCCATGCCGGGTTTAATCACGCATGCACGCAGTGCCGACAGTCTGCACTGCACAGAAAAGGCAGTCGTCATGCACCATGTCTATAGCCCCTCTTTCGAATCAATTCCTGACTTCTCATCTTCGTAGTGTCGGCAAAGACAAAGCAGCCAGAAGACAAACGGGTGAGCTGGAGGAGGAGGAAGTGATGTTCCTACTCATTTCACTAGGAATGTCGGAAAAGACGCCGCATCTGCTGCAAAAGAAACTGTTTGCGCAGGATGAAAGATGAGCTGCACGTACAGAGATGCAAACTCCTGGAAAGAGGGGTGATGGACTCAAAATTGCACCGAGGTCGTTAATTTTTTTTTTTTTTAAATTTCAAGCCCAAAAAGCGCTACTATGGGCAGCTCTCGAAAAATCGCACATTCTTCTCCTCCCATCATCGGGCAAGAGAGAGTCTGATTAATGAGATCGCACTCTCACATTAGTTCCCGATTCATACCAGGGAGGGGCGGGAACGAGTGGATTCCCCCATGGCCACATGACTAATCGGCCGTACTTACCGTAAGAGCAGCAAAGAAGGACCGTCTGTCTGGAGATTGGAAGTGAAAATCAGGCACTCTGGCCAGCACACACGGTCACTGCGGACAGGGCTTCCAGTGCTGGGGCGGTGGCCACATCACCATTTTTCCTCATGCGACAGATTCTTGAGCGTTCATATCACGGGCAACTGTGTTTTCCTTGGGAATTGGCCGGCACGAGGGGTCGCCGGGTCAATCACGAGATGAGGCCCTCAAGCAGCAAAACCGCTCATTTCGACCAATCCATCTTTTCAACGACTGCTCCAAGGACCGGTGGGAAAAGAATTCCAAACAATCTCGTCAAAGAAGTCATGAGACACAGTGATCACACGTTCACCCTGACAACACGTCAAACGTCCGGACGGTGCACACCGTGTGCTCCCTCAGCCTCGGCCGGAGCTCGGCCGTCGGCGCGCATGCTCCGGCCAACGAGGAGGCGAAAATCAGCCAGAGATGCATCGCTCCTCAGCTCTTTTTGCATGCTGCCAGCGCCTTACGGTTTGGCAGTAAAGCAACAAGTGGCCCAGACCAGAAATAATTGGGCTTTCCGAGCCATATATCATGTCAAACGGCGCCGTTAATTGCCGCGAAAGGAGCGATCCCTTTGACCCTTTTACCAGCAACTTGACTGGCTGGGATCGCTGGCGGTGCCGTGCGTACACTCTCGACTCCGTCCTGCCAGACTTGGGCTTCATATGTAAGTCAACGAGGTAGATTTGCATTTGCTTTTGTTCCGTGGAGAGAGAACACAGCAGCTGCTACCAATCGCTAATGACCGCCACTGTCTCAGGAGGCAGAGCCAACCTGCCGGCCTATCTGTCCACTTGGCTGCGCCAACGTTTGTATATTTCTTAATTGGGATCTATTCTGGGAGGTTAAAAAAGCACACACAGTAAGAGGAGGTCAGAGAATAAGGAGTCCCCCCCCCCTCATCTTAGTTCAGCTGCATAAAAGCAAGTTCTGCACTTACAGATCTCGTCTCCACGTATGCCAACTGCCAAGTGTGCGCTTCCCAACGGACGAATGATATCGCTGATACGACTGACTGACGTGAGCATTTTGTAGGTGGGTCCATGGACACTTGTCGTCATAGATGCGTAAGTAAACCATGACGCTGCAGAAACTCCTGTGCATTTTAAGAGCGTCTGTGTATTGCATAAAGTGCGTTGTTTCTGGCAAGAAGAGACCGTGCATTGACGTGTATTCTTTTGCCAGCGAAGCCATCAGTCCGAAACGCCATTAACCCCCCTCCGAAGAACACACACGTACGTACACATGCCGAAGACACATTTGTGCCATTGTCTTTAGCCAACGCAGCCGCCCCCCAAAAGAGCCATAAGGCAGATGTCGCATTCCTTGCCAGAGTTAGACGCAAGTAGGAGCCACCACCAGCTTGCGTCCATCCGTTTTGGGCGAAGTAATTGGCAGAGACAAAAGTCCAATTGTTCTGCTCCTTGGGGCGGAAGAATGGAATCAATTCGAAGAAGTGTCTTGTTGCGACAACACGATGGGGATGAGCATGACTGGGGCAATGAGAATCTCTCTGGAAATCTCCATCCATGGCGATGCCAGCATCCTTTGCAAATTGCTCGTTTGACCGTGAAATCAGTTTGACGTCGGGAGGGAGGGACTATTTTTCACGCCAGCGTTCATACATCAGCGCCACAATGGTTGCGGACAATCTGGAACCGGATTTTTAGCGTTGCTGCCCTGTTGATAGCGATGTTGACTCACGTTATAAAGTGGAGAAGCCAAGATTTTTTTTTTTTTTTCCAGTGACTGTAGCAAAATTTCTGTGGTGTACGGAGACGAGCCAGGGCCACCACTATTACAGTACTTCGCTTCCTGCCACCTCTTGTCATCGTCGCCAGGAGTCAAGAGGAGAATCGCTATATAAGATGCCAGAGTGAGATAAGGACACACATGAAAAAAATAATACGTATTTTCCTGACAAGAGCACATTTTTATGCCAGTTTTACCGCGCTGTCTCAATCCTCCTTTGCTGTTCCACCGTGTGAGCAGAGAAGATCCTAAGAGACACAGTAAGTAAAAGCTGCAAACACAATGGATTCTGCCTAATTGGATAATAAAAGAGGCGGCAAGAATTCTATACTAAGAGGAAGTGTCTTCTTCCTTGTGTCACTGTGGCAATTGGCTGCGTCTCTCCCCTATCTTTATTAATAGCCTCTCTTTCTTCGTAGCACAGGTGGGAATGTGTTTGGTGGTTGCTGGTTATATGCAGAAGCGTCGTCGATGGCAATCTTATCTGAGGCGGATGATATGACTTCCTGTCCTAAACAAGGTAGCTTATCGCCGGGGCGATCGGAAGAAGAATAAGAACATGCACACATTCATACAATGCTGATGATGTTGGTGCCACGCACGTTGCGACGAGTGAAGAAGCAAAAGTTGAAACACGATCTTTCGTCGGGTTCACCCGTGGGCCCTCTTGACTGGGGACTCTCTGGCGCTCCGCTCGACCTTCGTGTCCGGCAGCCCGGATACCAATTCTTGGTGACTCATACTGCATCACCTCAACTGACGCTCTCGCTACGCATGCATGAATGCATTGTCTCCCCTCCCGTCATTACCGGGCATCGCCACGTCTAATTTAGAATACCTCCTGCTGTAGAGGGACAACTTTTTAGGGACTGGAAAACACTGACTGACATGCCGTCCGTCTGTGTGCTGTACAATGTACATTAATATGAACACTCTGAGTTTGTCGGGGAGTCCCGAGGACGTTTTGTGGAGATCATTACTCTTGCAGCAGGCAGCTCGCCACCGGGCAGTATTGGTAGCCACCGGGCAACCTTGGCGTGATTGGTGTCACGGTACAGACCCCAAAAAAGCCCCCCAAATTCTCCAAATTCCGATGTCGTTGTTTGTTGCGAAATATGTGTGTCAGCCTACTGCTCTGAGGGAGGTCCGCTTCTGGACGTATTTAGTGCCTTTCTCTCCCACAATCAATACTTGCAGCACCAGTGCTAAGACGAAGCTGCTTTGTTGGACCAACAAACGAAACTGCACCCAATCAGTCGCTAAACTTGACGTCCCGGTCGTCCCTTTAATTACTGCCTGTCCGAAACGGGAGTTTCTACCATTATTTGAGTAGGAGAGGGGGGAAAAAATTCCGTCGTGTCACCTCCATTCATGACCACCGTCGTCGTGGTCTTCGTGAGAGCCCCGCGGGGGGAACGTGTCCTTCACAATGAAAATATTGGCACGCAAATAGCACCAACAACACCAAATGAATGGGTCAAACTACAGCAGCGCTTGTCTCAATATCTATAAACAAGCCATTACTCTTGGTGCTCGCGCACGCAGTCGTTCACCTGCTGCTCGGCGGATACCAGCACTCCCCCGCTGATCTCCCCCTCTCTCTTGGGTCAAGAATAATACGCCAATAAATAGTACCACTCACTGCTGGTTAGGTAGTGTAGATCTGACTGACTGACTGACTGACTGACTGACTGACTGCTGCTGTTTTTTTCGCCGTCGTGTGAAACCGATGCTATCTTAAGTCCAGTCAAGGGGTTATCTGATATTCTCGTCAGGCCATCATGGACGTCGTTGTCGTCCCGTAGAGTTGTTTTCTCGACCCACGGGATTACTGCTTCTACCCTACTACATATCTTGCACATTCATCTCAGATACGTGGTTGAGATTCTGGTCGAAGCAGAATGTCCCTGCTGCACGCAGTGCTGTACCCTTATCGAATGCCAGCATCTTCTTCTCTTCGGGGTGGAGAGAATGTGCTTTCCAATCACATTCTCATTCCTTCGACCCCTGGACTTCTTCTCCCTTGACATTGAAAACACAGTTGAAAGGGTTGCGACGAGGCTTTTAGCAAAAGTGAACTGGGATTGACAGGTGGAGGAGGGAGAAGAAGATGCCATCACTCAAAAGACCTTCACCGCCCCTTTAAGGCTAGAAGTGCGTGGCTTCTACTGCTAAAGCTCGCCAGAATGTGTCCAGACTGCGGTCTCTCCTCATGAATTTCCCAGTGCTGCACTCATGATACAGTCAGTAAGGAGGAGATTCAAATGCTCGGAGGATGTTTGGCGCAGGGGCGTCCACGATCAAGCAAGCATGTTGATCAGACTTTTTAGGCAGATTGATTGGGCCTTCACTTCTTGTGAGCCAATCCGTACTAAGATTTGAAGTGTCTCCACTCAAGATGTAGATATGTGTGAAGGTCAGAGCTGCAACAAATGCTTTCGTGCTTGAACCAATCTTAAGGTGATGCTGGCATTGAGGTCCGAAAAGCAAAGTTATGCACAATGAGAGGGTTCTCCCACATTGTATAGCGTCATCGTTTTCGATGGCCACTGCTGGATGCCGCAATGAGCCAGAAAAGGTCAAAAACGAATCGAGTCAGGCTCACCTACAACTCGAATCGAGTCAGGCTCACCTATAACTCGAATCGAGTCAGGCTCACCTGTAACTAAATAGTGCACTTAGGCATAAAGTGTCCCTTGCCCCGTACAACGCACACGAGTGTACCATGCGTATCTTCTGCCAGTACTGCGTACTACGTACCTGCCAAGAACGATGACGTATGGTGCGTCATAAACGGGAGAGACCAATCCGTAACTAGTGGTTTCTGCTCCCCAACTTGCTCTGGAGGGAGGAGTCGACAATTGCACGAGGGAGGAGAGAAGAGAGACCTATCCATGTACTAAGTACAGTCCTACAATGGGAGCACAATAAACAAGAGGGGGGGGGAAGGGCGGGGTGCGTTTCCCCATGCATGAGAACGAGACGACTGCGGCCAAACTGTTGCAATTCTCGCTCATTCGGAACTAATGAACACTGATGCAACAGCGACGCCTTTTTTGTGCGTCTCTCCCTCGTCACCCAGACTCATAAAGCAAGTGCCATTGCGTCCCTCGATGGTCCACAAATCTCAGAGTCAACATGTGCAAGAGATGAAAGAGGCACTTCTCCTTTTTTTTCTACAGTTTTGCGCTAGGAACAAACAGTCATGCATGGAGCCGAGGAGACCGAGAGACAGATGTCAGAGATGGGGCCACGTACAATACATAACGAGAAGAGACAACGACGGACATTCCTGGATGTTTACGGTCCAGAAGAAACAAGGAGGGGACTCCCCTCACTCTCTTCCAAGGCAGTTACGTTAGTGCTTGCTGCCTTTCTTCTGCTCCAAAAAGAATGTGGTCAAAAATTGGGATTGGGGGAAGTTGGGTGGTTGTCCGAGCGCTGTCAATTCATCTTTGCTCGAAAGTGCAGAAAAATGTCCGCTTGATTCGGGCCAGACGGATCTTGCCAGCTTGCTGGCTTGCTTCATTGTGTAGTCAGGCAAACTGGTTGCTCGCTTTGCAACAGTTTAGCCTTCTGCTCGGCTCCCAGGTCCACCCACTAGTGTGCTGCACGCACCAGGACTTACCGAGTAGCTAAGCTGTACTTTGGCATACTGCACTGAAGGTAGGTATTTAGGACAAATATGGGCTCCCAGGGCGCATTTGGAGCGTCGTCCAGTAGCCGAGAAGACATTCCCAGGGCAAACAGATTCATTCATCAGGTGGCTTGCAGTACGTACCTGGTGTAAGAAATTTTCATGCAGACAATAACACACTCTCTTTGTGAGTCTTTCTATGCTGCTCGAATAACTCGCCCCAATTTCGATTCTTTCGCTAAGTCACCAGTCATTGAGTCGCCTGACAGACAAATGAGGAAGATGATGGTTTACAGGAGCCGCCAACAACATTGCTGTCATAAGTGCTGTTCAGAGAACGAACACTACTGACTGACTATTCGTCAGTCCGTTGGTTGGGCTCAACGGCGAATATTTGAGGCCGAATCTGACTTCCAACCTATGTTTCCTGCTCTGCTGCTTCCCGATACACAGTAGTTGTTTTCTTCTCTACTCAAAGCGGCAGAAGACATGAAGAAAGAACAAAATGACAAACGTTGTTCGCTTTGTTGTCACGCTTCGCCGATGCCCAATATTGAGTTACTCTTCGTCGTCGCATCCTTTGCTCCATTTTCCACGAATTTCCTGCTCGTCATGCCGCAGAAAAGTGGGAAAAATCACCTGTCTTCCTCCCGTCTCCTCCAACTTTTGTTCAAGTCGGAGGAGGGTTCAAGGGATTTACAAAAATCGTTCTGTGCTTTGTGGCATTGTGGAGAAAACACATGCTGCTGTGCTTGTTCCCGCGCATGCACTGTACGAGCACGATTCCGTACGTGCCGACGGACTGGCTGGCCTCATACTGTATGCAGGAGGAAGCACTTATGCGAGTGTTTAGCCAGACCAAGCTACGGAAGAATCTTTCCAACGCCATTGAACCGGAGATAACTAGCCCATTATGCCTTCTCCAAGTGGGCAGAGGCAGCAGCAGCACGCTCTGTCCCAACGTACCTGGAAGCTACTAGCACAAGTTCTGCCACTGCTACGACTTCTGCTCCTACGACTGGCCACTTCTCCAGAGGGACTCACAACCCGCACTGATATTGATTATTTCTCTTTGTACTACACACAGAAGAGGAGGGATCGGGGGCAATCTGAACTTTGACATTGGGCCCCATGCGTCTACTTTGTGAATGGAAGCCTCAGCAGTGCAAGAAGCATTAGAGAAAACAAGAACCCACTAATTGACTATACAGTACGAGTCACGTCACACGCACGTTGGTCCTCGCTCGTCCCATCGCCAGACCGTCCTGGTACGCACGAACACGTCCGGCGTGAGCGACGTTCTCAGGGACCTCGGGGAGCTGGAGGACAACACCTCTTTAGACTCTCTAGCCAAGCCAGAGCGTTGGGGACTTCGCCTCAGTCACTGATAACCCTTATCTACCGACAATTAAACTTTCCTTTTCCTCCTTTACGTCAGAGCTGCGTTTCGATAGGCTCCGGTGGCGTTTATTTCAGACACCAGAGTGAAGAAGAAGAAGTACTTAGGATTTGGTGTGCCTCATGGTGGAGCCAGTTTGCCCGTTGCCTCCAAAGACCAGACTGTCAATCAACAAAGACGTTCCCGAAAGAGTTGTTGAGGCAAAAAAAAAGCGCACGAAGCCAGCAGCTGAAATGTCTGGCGGGCATCAAGCTGCAAAACGAAATGATGGAGCCGCTACTACGTACGAACGTGTGCACACGTACGATCTTTTGGACACGCAAAGTGTCCAAAGTAGAGGCAACTGCAGCAGCTGGACGGGGATGGATTCTTTGGCATTTTTCCATAATACCTCCTCCGGATGAAGTGAGTGATGCATTTCTTTTCCGTGCAAGAAACAGAGAAAAAAAGAGCGAACGCGCGAGGCCACTTTACGTGATGTGGTGCGTGCGTGCGTGCTTGTGTGCGTGCGTGCGTGCTTGTGTGCGTGCGTGCGTGCGCGCGTGTGTGTGTGTGAAAGAGAGAAGAGCCTCTCTGCTTCTGCTGCTCAGTAGAAGAAGAAGAAGAAAAAAAAAAAAGAGTCGGGCGAGGGACTTGAGTAATTTCTGCCTGCTACCCCCTGACACAGAACGCCACGCCCCTGGCTTAAGTGGCCGGATCAAAACAGCTTGCAGTGAGAAATGTGCTCCTTCTGCACCACGGAGAAGTACCTGGTACACACACAGTCTATCTGCGTGCTGAAGAAGAAGTAGGAGGGCAAGGCAACTTTTCTCACATTTAGTCGTCCCGCCCATAACGTACGTCGTTCTGTCATTTGGCTATACGACACTTTATAATTCTTATCGTCGCTTTCTCCGAGTTGCTAGCATGCAATTCTCTCTCTCCCCGCCCATTGTTCCGAAACGCCCCCTTTGGGCGTGACGCCGATCCTCCATCATCCCCTTAGTTGCCGCCGCCGCTGCTCTCACTCAGTCATATACATATTCATTTGAGAGAGAGAGAGAGATGCATTTCATGCGTAACAGCAAGGATGGTACAACGAGGGGTACGATACATGCCCTTCTGACTATGCATGAGCGTGAGGATCTGAGAAGAGATGAAGGTAGGTACGTTCATGTGGGTGCAGAGGACTGTGGGCTGGCGGAGCAGCAGATGAGTGCACAAGGAGTGCAATTGTGCAAATAATGACACACCCTGTAAGAGTTCTGCTTATGCGAACACCACGGACTTCACGATGGCGAAACTTGGCCAAGATTTTCTCTTCTCCATCTTTTTTACATAACTCATTCAGTCTTCTTTTTTTTTCCCTCCCAAGCGTGGAGTTTGAGGGACGCAAACGCCCATTTTCACACTCGCACTTTTATTTGAAATTCATGTAAAGTAGGTCGGAGGCGAAAAAAAGGAGGGAAATCTGACTCCCCTTGGCACGTGTGCGTTCAAACTGCTTCATTTTTGGGATTCCGCACGCACGTTCATGATGGACGTTCGCTCATAATCGATCGTTTTTCGAGAGCTGCACACGCGATTTTCTTTTGGCTGCTTGTTTGCAAGGGGAAAAGGGAAAGAATCCAATTTCCTTTGCACCAATGGACCACCCCTAAAGATATACACTCGCATACTTTTCTGAATGGTTTGAATAATCTGTTTTGTGCGGCGTGTGATCTCTCTCTCTCTCTCTCTCTCGGCTCTATTGGATTTGGGAGGACAAGGACATTATTGCGTCTCAGCGCCGCGCCACAGTGAGTGGAAAATAAAGTTATTGGGAAAATAGGATTCGCTTTACCGTCCCATAAGCTCCTGGCACAGAGGGAGGCTCGTTGTAAATCGTTCGGCATTGGAGGCGTGTGCTTTGCCACACTGTGAGCCAAAAAAGAGCAACGGTGGGGGCCAGGCGGCAGCTGGCGGCGTGAGTCTCAGCCACGAGCTGCCACTTGGAGCTGGCGCACGCACCCGGGGGCGTTGCGGCCCACGGGGTGCGCGCGCATCGGGCTCATACTGTAATTCTGGGAGCAGCGTGTGTCTTTGGTAACCATCCCTGCTGGAAGCTGCCAGACGCGACAGCCAGTTTGTCTGTCTTTCCTCCTAAGCCAAAGCAAGAAAGAAGAAGTCTGTGAGCGAGGCCAAGACCACACGCACGCACGACTCCAAAAACTTGCGTCTGGAGTCGTCCTTTTTTGTCACCGACTTTTATTTCACTTGTCTCATTCGTGGATGTCCAGTTTGCCGCCGCAGCCGCTGCCTTAAGTTGAGTTAGGTGACAGTGATGCTCGAGCCGGTAATGAACTCGTGAGACCCTGTAAAAAAGTGGTAGTTCCACAGACCCCTGAAAGCGTCGCAGAGCTCCCAAATGAACCGATTTCTTGTCAAGTCAAGTGGAGCCGGGGGATCGACCCCGGGCTCCCTGCGTTATCAATTCCCCCTGCCTTCCTCTTTCTTGATGCCAAAGAAAGTGAGCATTCACCCTTTTTTCCGGAGAAAACGTCCAGAAAAGTGCCATTAGCGACAGATAAATCACCTGGGCGGGCGACGGAGCGTGCGGAAAGCACTTAGTCTGACCGGAAGCGAGACCGGAAGTGCGAGGGGCGAAAATCTGGCACCAGTCGAGACCGATGATCGTTTTTCTTCTGCCGCTCATTGTTCTCTCCCCCCCCTTTCTACAATGGTTCACACTTAATACACCTTGTACGTACGTGGGGCAGCAAATGGGAACACGCGGAAAGTTTCTCTCAGGTCGGTACTGTCATCAATGTAATCAGCCCTCTATTCATAGCGTACAGGGCCGTGCATAAGTGGTGCCTGCTACCACCCTGTGTACTTTTTCTCGTGTACCCCTTGCTGATGCTTCAAATAGGTAAAGTAGTCTGTAGCTCCTCAGAGAGGCGTGCGAGGCGTGATATGCCTCGGAGCAAGAGGTTACAATCCTGATCTGATCTCCATACTCCATCATCCTGCCTGCCTCTTCTTCCTAGCATCATCATAATCCACTCTCTCTCTAAAGGAATAGAAAAAAATTAGACTGTCTTACTTGCAGACATGAGCGCTTATATGTACGTTAGCTCTTTTTTTTTAAACTCATTCAAATAGCGTTCAGGTCTCAATAAAAGTGACCGTAGAAGAGAGGGATGCGGCAATGTTGTTAATTTGATAGAGGTCATTTCCTCTCTTAGTAGTTCGCGGTATTAGTGTGCCAGCGGCACCCTCTCACTCTTATCTTCCCCTATTCAGCAAATAAACAGCCAATAAAGGGTTAGGCACCGTCACGAACATGCAAGGCTCAGAAAATGCCGATAAAAAGAGATAAAGAAAAGGGTCATTAAATTCACTTTTTTTTTACCTCTTTCTGAGATCGCAGACTTGGATCTCGATCGCTGGCGCAATCGCCGTTTTCGCAGTTTTTGCCGAATAAACGCGGGCGGTGGGCGAGAGGAGGAGGAGGGAAGTTTGAGCCATAAATGCCAACAAAAAAAAAAAAAAACGCCGCTCGAGCTAGCGAAAACTCCTTGGCTCGGGCAATAACTGCCACTGGGGCGGGCAAAACCTCAACACAACAGAAAGACCCCGAGACCGAAAAGGAACAAGAAGGATTTGTGGTCATGTCACCCACGAATACGATGCAGTTCGTCTTCGTCCTCAAACAGAATTTTTGGGGGAGACTTTGCAAAGCTCTGAAATGAACTGAGTCTCTTTCTCTCTCTCTCTCTCACACACACACGCACACACCCACACACACGAGCGCGCGCAGGCACACACAAACACGCACTGGGGGCCAGAGGCAGAGGAGAGTTATGAGCCCGAGTAACATCTCTCTTTTGCCCACAAAACAAGTCGTTGTCGCCCCAGCCTCTCCACTGACGTATGCTGCCACAACAACCACTTGTCTGCAAACTCCTCCCTCTCTTTGCTCTCCATTGTCAGTCTTCTTCAGCTGACATTTAGCAGCGTCCCAAAAGCCTTTTGACGATTGCAGTCAGTCCATCGCTTTGTCGTAACGAGACGCTCTTATTGCCGCAGTCTGTCATTGTAATGGCCACTAACGCGAAACTCGCCTAATGGAGGCAGCGCAGCGCCAGGCAAAGCCAAGAAGAGCGAAGCGTCAAAGGCCTTCTTTCTTTTCTTCCTTCTGGCCTCAAGTAGGAGTCCCTCGTGTCCACCCAGACGGTCCCGAGCTCGGCGGCCGCCCAGAACTGGCAAAACTGCCCAGAAAGGCAACATCGCTTGTTGCTACCTGATGGCGAGTCTATCAGTGAAGATGACCATTTGACCGTTAGCATGGGGAATTGTCGAGTACTAAAGCGCGCGCAAAATGTCGTGTCAGCCATAACTGCAAAGTGCTTTGGCTGGGGCAAGAGCTACAACTGCCAAACAAAAGCGCAAGAGATTTATTCTTTCTCTGATAGCTATCTTTTCTCCCTCTCTCCTCACTATAACTTGAATAGGAATGGTTGGCAAAATGGTCGGCCATGCCGTTGAGACTCTCTCTCATTCCTATGCTTCCTACTCGGAGCTAGGACAAAAACCCAACGAGTCTCCATGATGGCAATATGGAGTGTAAAGGCTCGAGCCATCGATGCTTGTACGCGAGTCCTCACCAAAATGGCGTGAAGACTATCTCCATCAGATAATCGTGTATGTGTGCAAGCACTATCAGTAGAGAAGATTTCGTCCGAGGTGTTGAGACGTGCCTGCAGGAGCTGCTATGAGGGGCTCTCTTTCTTCACTGGGCTCCCCAAAAAGATGTGAAGTCAGAGAAGCTGCTACCGCCTCTCTTATCTCGAGAAAAAAGATTCTTGATGAAGATTGTGATAACTTCAGTTTAGGGTTTGCGCCTGGCTAAAGGCGAGAGCAAAGTCATGGTCAAGGCCGGGGGAGGAGGGGAGAGAGAGAGAGAAGTCAGCACCAGCCCTTGGAGAGGGAGGCAGATAATTGGAGAGAAGATGCATAACTAATTTATTCCTCGGTAGCAAACTCTTGTTCTCCTGTTCTGCCACCCACTGAACTTGTGTCGGACGTAGGTAGGTGCTCGGCAATCTGCTCAAGAAGATGCACCAAGCACAGTAAGCACGCACCTCAGCTGCACGGCACCACTGGTCACATGGCAGTACTGGCTGCATGGCACTACTGGCCGCACAACTGTACTGGCTGCACAGCAGTACTGGCTGCACAGCAGTACTGGCTGCACAGCGGTACTGGCTGCACAGCAGTACTGGCTGCACAGCAGTACTGGCTGCACAGCAGTACTGGCTGCACAGCAGTACTGGCCGCACAGCAGTACGGGCCACATGGCAGTACTGGCCACACGGACAACGTACGCTTACCATTTTTATTCGGTGGCCCGCAGTTTCCCTAAATGGGGATGGGATGAGAAGAGATGAAGCAGTGATAAATGATGGCCTGCGCAGCCGGACGCCTGATTGCGTTGCGTTTTGTTTGATCATTCTTTTTTCATCGATCCTGTCCTTCTCCATTCTAAAGGGCTTTTAAGAACTCCTGCATAGCTCAGGTCTAGACAGTTGTTGCCTTTGCAGACCAAATACATACGGAGATTCTCCACTTGCCTCCCAAGGCAAGGCAAAGCAGGGCTTCACGTCTGAACTGAACTACGCTCTCTACGACTGACAGTCTAGTCTGCATAGCTTACCCAGATTCCACAGTGCTGTGGAGGCATCGTCCTGAACGCAAGGTCTCATGCATATACGAAGGGGGTCAGCTATTTGCCACGTGCCTTTCTCTCTTTCTTACAAATGTCAGGAGGCAGAGCAGAATGAAAAACCTTTTCTTTAGCACGCATGCTCCTGCTGCCCTCAAACGATCTTCGATCGGAATCAGATCTCCACAGATGATCTCTCGATCAGGTATCTCATCGGTATGTTCATCGATGGAGCAAGGGGGGAGCGGAGAGATTTAGATGCCTTTTTTTTCAATCAGAGGTATGTTTTAGTAGTGTAAACATTGATCTCTTTGGGAATGGCTGGCATCTCTTGCGACAAAGTGCTTCGGCGGCGGCGCCAAGATGTATCAGTGCTCTTGAATGAAAGATATCTCGGACAGATTAAGAACACATTTGTCAGAGAAGGAGAGCAGTGATCGCCCAGAGCTATAACGTTCCACAAATCATATACGTCCCGGTACAGCACCGACGTCTCTTTTTCTCTCTGACTCCGACATCCCTTCCACATCAACAAGTATGAATGAAGATTCGTCCTCAGTCTGAGAATAAGTCAGCATAATATAACGGACATGCAAACCCTTCCGTCAACCCATGAAAAAGAGATCGGGACACATTTTTTTCGGTTTTCTGCATCAATCACCGGAGAACAATCGACTTTTTCCCACGTAGGCGAAATTTCTCGTCGTCGTCACATCCATCAAGTCTCCTAAAAGGGGAAGCGTGTAATTGATAACCATATTGAATATGTAGAACGTGCCTGGAGGCGGACTCGTGCTTGTGCAGCGCGTCGCGGGCAGATAATCCGGCGGTGCCGGAGCTTAGTATACCGGACCGTGTACATACACACGACGTACGTAGGTAGTACAACGATCAGCGATGATGCAGCAGCAGCACGAAGACTTTTCTTGTCCTCACTCTCTCCCTCCCCCCCCCCCCAAAAAAAAAAAATGGGCACCAACTAATGTTACACACACATGCCACTTAAATAGGTGCAGGTGTCCTGTCACATTATTGTATTGTTATTAGGCACAGCATCAATCGCTCAGGCAGGTCGGGAGGTCTTTCGTCGGTTTCTTCTCCGCCGAAATTGCACGGCTTGGTCGTGTTTGCAGATTGATATCAGAGGAGTTTTTGTGTCGCAAGTAGTGCGTATGTAATACGAACGTCGTGTGGTAGAATTCTTTTCGGTAGGGGCAGCTGCCACATCCGTCGGATGCCATAAAGTAGCGACATAATGACGGTTATGTTTATTGCTGCAGCTACACATTAAAGTTTTCAAATATGTAGCATTAGAGCAGTCGATAGGTGGCTGCAGGTACCGCGCAGTCCCTCCAAATTAGACAATGAGTTGGCCAGATTTGGCACCCTCGAGGTGAAAAATATATGTACTGAGGAGGAGAGGAGAGAGAAAAAAAATTCACGTGATGTGACATTCATGGCAGAGGAATCCCTAAGGGGCAAGCGGCGCGCATTTTGTGGCGGGTCAACGCAGTAGGGCGAAAGCAGGAGACTTTTTATCAGATTGGGACTCACGTGGCGAAAGATTGCAGGCATGACCTTCAAATGCCAACAGCCAACCAAAACCTACGACTGAGGCTTGACAATCTCTGCCATCTGGATCTATGGAGAGCAGCAGGAGAGCTTTTTCCAGTGCGATATCTTTTGCGGAGAGATAACAAACCGCTATCGCCTTGATTGTTTGTGAGTTGTTACAGTACCAGTGTAGCAGGGCAGCGGTCAGGTTGAAGAGTGCAGTTGCCGTAAGCAAGTACGTGCTTTCTCCGTCCAGGCGGACAGCATCGTCGTGGCGGGCACCAACGTCCCGTAGCTGAGCGTCGTTGCCCTGTATGTAGAGTAATAGCGATAATTCCGTGCGCACGCAAGCTCCTTCAATGGGATTGTTGGAGACTCCCTGCTGCCCCGCCTGTCACCCCGGCTAGGGTGACTCTCTTCATCAAGATGCTATCACGATCTCATATCTGACCACATCAGAAAAAACGGACGGACGGAAGGAAGGCAGTCACACAGATCACGAAAACGAGCTTGGGAAACGGTTGGCTTTCCAGCATTTTTATTTTTCCAGCGCCCTGGTTGTTCTCCTCCGCCGAGGAGAACATGGACGTTCCTGCCATGACAAACGCAAGTACGGAGTGCCGGGGTTCAAAGCCTGAACACAAAACAATCCGACATGTCACGCGACCATATAATCATGCCGAACGCTGTGTTTTGGGGCTTTTTACCGTTCAAATTAATTGCTACATGGCAGCGTTTTAGTGGTACGAGTACTTAATGACAGAGTGTTTCCACTGGTCTCTCTCTTGCTCTCGTAATACGGTGCACCAGAGAAAAGGCCTCCTATCTGAATGCTGCACGTACACTTTAAAAACTTTACCAGAATGCCCAGCCGCAATGGAGAGATTGTTATCACAAATGTGTTTCGGGCAATGCCACCATCACGTATGGACAGACGCACGTACGTATGTACGTACGTACGTACGTACGTACTGGGCCGGGGCACGCGCGTTCCAGCCAGCATGTGTTCCTCTCTTAATGCGATCAACAACGGGCTCTTCGATGGGCTCTTCACACGAAAGTCATATTGGAGCCTACCATATACAGCTAGCTGCTTGCTTGCACGGATGGACTCACGTATGTGGTGTTCAGACAAAACTAAGCCCCAAATACTAAGTGCTATGGTCAGTCTACACATTCCTATCCTATGTAGCATAAACGTGGATACTGTTGTTGCCTGCTCGTACGTTCGTACTACGCGTAGGAGCAGATGAAGTTGGGGCAGTGAAGCCAAGTCATCATGGGAACTGACAGTTTCACGAGCGCTGCTGGGCTGTTTTCTGGTTGGAGTCAAACGGGCCGTAAATGTTTTTTTTTTTTCTTCTTCTTCTTCATCTTCTTTGACCAAGTTCATGTGATGTTGCAAGACTTTGGGTCCGAGCTCGATTCGGTCAAAAGAGTCCAACACACACGAACCTCTTTACATACTAAGCACTTGCACCATGTGTACGCCAAAATGTTTTTACCTCCAAGAGCACTATTTCTTCCCTCCTCTGCCACCCTCCCCTCATAACTCGGTTGACTTGGTCCTCCGCTCAGCCAAGACAATTCATATCGAGGCAGGGGGCCAAACATAACGTGTCACAATTACCTCTGATTTACTAGAATAGCTAGCTAGAAAAAGCCTAATGTTCAGACCCTTTCTTTCTCTGGCCCTAATATCATATGGCAGCTACGACTCCGCACCAAGTTGTTTCTCTGACTACAGGGATGAGAACTAAAAAAATCACTTCTCTCTCTCCCTCCTCGTTTGACGTGAAATCAGAGCTAGATTCATTGAGACAATTCCACCACGATTCTTCTTTACTCCCTCCATCCCTCCCAACGCGGTCTCTCTCACGCACACGTGTGTATTTTATCTCTGCCATTTCCCACTCTTCTGACCATGGATTTGGGCACGATTCCAGGGAGAGTCCGGTTCACCGGTTTCCAATCGCGTCATTTAATGTACAGTCAAGTCTCAGTCTTCCAGGGGCTGCACACTCAAGACTGGGAGAACACTGGCCGAGAGGACGTTAAATGCAACTTTCACTGCTGCTTCTCCTTCTGACTGACTTTATACGGCTGCTTTTTCCACACTGAAAGTCTCAGTCTGATTCTAATGGCTCAATCTTGTTAGCTCACGGTCAGTCGAGCGGGAGGCGACGGCTTTTACAATGATCCCGGAGGATATAGTTTCCCCATTCTCTCTCGGCTACAAGCACAGTAGTGGAGGAGGTAGTACGTGCCGTCGGTCTCATAGATCATGGCAGTAAAACCTCGGAATCTTTTTTTTTTTTTGCTTGGGAGGAGAAAGACTGCCTCGAGCCAAGCCAACTAAGGCAGGATAGTGGTAAAAACATTACGACACCCAGCCAGTCATAAACGCGGAAATACCTCAGGTACCCATTGGCGCCGTCGTCCCCGCCGCCGGAGACGGCGACGAGGCTTCCCCCCCCCCTCAAAAAAAAAAATCTGTCACTGATACCATGGCCGAAGAATGAAAGTCAGCCAAGGGTGCTGACTTTGCATTGACATCAACAACAAAACAATGAGCTGGCCGGGTCCGGTGGCGTCGGGCGAGTCTCCGGGGACTGACTAATGCGTCTCTGTCTCAGACTCAGTGCTGCAATAATTTTTCGCTCTGTCCTCCTGCATACGTATGCATGTGACTTAGTGAACGCTTTACTCTCTCGAGATTCTTCGACTGTGGAATGCGGGTGAAATGGTGGTAGCGGGAGAGCATTGAGCATTGTTGGCTGTCGGTGGGTAAAGGAGCAGATTCCTCGCCAGATAAGGGTAAGTCGGTTTGGAGGTGACCCGACCGAGAGAGGAGGAGAAGGCTTGTTTGGCGCAGCAGTCGTAGAGGATGACTGGGCCCATCTCTCTCTCTCGCTCGGCTCGCTCACTCGCTCGCTCGCCCAATGACAGAGGGAAAAATGTTCACAAAAGCATCTCGATATTGGAAGTCACGGAGGGGGCCTCCCTCCTCCTCCTCCTCCTCCTCTTCTGCTCCTTCAGGATCATCAGTGCAGAGGAGGTCAGACGGCGGCACTTGCATGCTACCTCACATATCGTGGGTGCCATGCAGACGGAGCGCTATTCCTGCCATGTGTGGACCGTGATGCACGCGCGTTTGGTACCCAACTATCACGCCCGGAGGGTGCTAGCTCCAGTGTGTCTTGGAAGGCATGCGCGACGTGGAGCGTGATGAAGTGCAGTGCGAGACAGCAGCTTTTATTGTAGTCTCACACGATCTTCATGCTCTTGGGCTCTCACAGAGCTGAGCAAGAATATATGGGCAATCAGGCGAGTCATCAAACTTGGTCAGAGAGGAAGAGAATATTTCGCTGCAGCCGCTCCAACGAGAACTTCATATAGTTTTCTTTTCTTGGTCATGGCCCGGAATATTTTCTTTTCATCCCTCCAATCCCAGAGTGACAAAAATTCTTATGTTGGTAGGCCGCTACCCGAGACTGGAGTGCCACTGAGTCCGTTAAATCTGGTACGTCATATAATGCAATCTTTCTGTCCCAATGTTCTATTTTCTCGCCGGTTTTTCAAGCAGAAAGGTTATTCATCGTCCGCCAATCTCCATCCGTCCACTTGTCCCCCCTCTCTCTTCGTTCCACACTTCTTCTCTCGTTTTACTGGTGACAGCCTGAGCTTTGTGAGGCAACTAAGCTCTGAATGGGACAATTTTCCGGCCGCTGCCACTGCTGCGTGTGCAGTAAAACGTAGGTAGGCACACACAGTCATTGCAAGAATCACACCCTGACAGCAGCAGGTCTATAAAGATCTGACCAAGCGGCAAAAATCGGAGTGATTGACAAGCAACCAAAGGGGGCAGCCAGAGCATTTTTTTGTGTTGGATTTTCCAAAACCACCGCTGTTGGCAGATAACAAATTGACTGGCGAGGGAGGAAAGACCTGGCCAGAGATGTGACTTTCCCTGCCTCCGTCTCCGGACGGCGTCGGGGACACAGTTTGTTTCTTCGAGCGACGTTATCGGACAGGAATCCGGGATCGCCATTCCGCGCCCCGACTCCTGCCTAATTAAGCGACTCCAAATTGTAGTGTGTTTCAAGACGGCAAAGTTTGTGAGGGAAGATCTTGCTCAACGATCCTCCACCAAATTCCGTCAGCCGTGAAAGCCTTGGCCAAACACCGCGATTAAGTTATCTCTGCCCAACTTGTTAGACAGGGGGACCCTCTTTTATGCCGTACACAGCTAACAGTAATGGTATCGGACCTCAAGTTATGGTTGTTAGCGGCCTTTATCTCTTTGCAATCATAATGGCTAATGGACGCTCTCTCGTATGCCCGCAGCGGTATTAGCTGGATAGTAGGTGATGGCTCTTCGATATTTCCGATGCTATCTTGATGTCTGGCAGCGACTCAGCCCCCTAGCACTTTGGCACAAGCCAAGCTAAAAAACTCTCCTCCTCTGCCTACTTCTCTTTCACTTAAAACCCACAGTGGCTACTATGACTTGGGTCCTAAGCACGACGACGAGGCCGCAGAGGTCCAACATGGACTTGGTGCTGGGAGCCCCAATCACGAGAGTGCAAGTACAGGGAGGGGGGGGTGTTCTAAGAAGGAAAGGAAGGCACCAACCTAGTAGGGGTTAGTTAGAGAAAGAAAGAGAGAGATCTGGGCGGAGATAAGGAGGAAAGCTGCTGCCTACTGCCGTGACGTCACAATGAAATCAATTTGGACCGCCCTCTTCATACATACGGACGTCCACAGGCGCGACGTGCGAGCTGCATGAGTGTGTACATACTTCGACTGGCTGTTAGTCTTCTCCCCTTTCAGCAAGAATGGCCCGCCTGCCTGCCTGCCTGCCTGCCTGCCTGCGCTGCATAAGCGCGCCTACATGTTACATGCTGCAGTGTTTCTGCAGCATAATTTCCTTGTTGTGCGGTACTTATGCAGTGCACAGAGTAAATGTGTCCCACGCACAGCTCACGGCACGGATGTGGACCGATCGCCGCACTGAATGTTTTCTCCGCTCGCGTGACTGTGCTGCCAGTGTGGAACGGGGCTCACGTTGGCACAGCTATGTGACTCGCAGGTTCGGGGTCGTTGCAATCGCGAGTACTCAGCTCGGAGTATTTTTCACAAAAGCTTCTTGAGCTGAAAAGAGACTCAAATGAGGCGTGAAATCTGGTTCCTCCCACAATGGAAGTAAAGCCTCGAGAAAACATGCCTGGCTGAATCCTGGAGATCTCCTCCAACTCGGTAAAACCGTTTGTCATTGTCGTAATGAATGAGACGTTGGCACACACAGTGGTTAAGCATGGAATTGTTGTAGCGCACAAGATCTGTTTGATCTTGTGCCGCGGGATTCGGACAAGCGGCCATAAAGTTCGCTACCCATCAAGGAACACACGTACGTTTGGTTGGCAGGCCGGGCAGTGTTTTGCGCGCATGTGCACTATGACGTATGAACCGTTGGTGCCAGTGGTCGCTGGCCGGAGAGGTTTGACATCGGACCCTGGGCCGGTGGTGTTCAGGATGTACATGTACTTGGTGGGAGAAACTGTGTTTGGAGGCTAGATGTTTCTCTCTGTCAAACGACCTTTGCCACGCCGGAAGTTGGTTCGCGATTAGTCCAGGACAAAAACACCTCACGCCGAGATTGCCAAGGGGCCAAAAAGAATGTGGTCTGTTTTTTGCTCAGGTGATCTGGAAGTGGCATGACCACTCATGCCACACTATTGGGTGCAATTTTCTCTCTTAGACGTGCTACATTTGTCTCCGGCGACTGAGACGTCCCAGAGCACAATTCCGGTGAGGAGGGTCTTGGACCTGTCCCTCTGTTTGGTGGAGTTGGCTCCGACTCGCTCTCATACATTACACAAAAGGTGGGCAGAGTGGATTATCAATAGCCGCCTTGACAACCATTCATAATCCAGTATAAACAGTTTTTGACTGGCCCGCAACCCCCAGCAATACCAACAAAGTGACCTACGAAGTCACTGTGGCGCACAAGTTGACAGGTGGGATGATCTCGCCATTCAAACTGAGTCCCAGGCACTTACGCACTTGCTCAGTTATCAGTAATATTTCGCACTGCCAAAGAGCCGACCGAGATGAGTAGGTAACAGCGTCGCACTCCAGGTATACACAGTCCTTACCTTTTGTCGGTGGCGCAATGACAATCATTTTCCACGGCGGTGGAATGGAAAAAAAAAGAGAGCAGCTTCTTCGCCTTTGTCACGAGATGGACAGAAAACTTGATTTATCATCTCCCGACAAAGAGAACTATGGCGTGCTCGCTCGTGCCTTCTCCTCATTCTTGTTTTGCTCTATCCTGCGGCACCAAAGTGAGAATGATGAGTGTGGTCGTGGTGGATGTGGAAAAAAAAAGGGGGGGGGGGTGAGGGTGAGACACAAGATGCACTGCGCGGAGGAGGAGGACGACGACGCGACGTCTGCAAGAACGTAGAGCAACTCTCAATTGTGCTACTTCCATGTATTTCTGCTCAAGTCAAATGTCGATGCAGATGCACCTGGATGCATCTGCTCTCCTCGGCGTAATAATAATAAATATTATGTGATATATCTCCAATCAATGAAAGTCGAATTTACAGAGTGTAAAATGTCACGATGAAAGTAACGTTGCCCCCCCCTCCCTTATTACTGATCTAGCTACACATGTCGTTGTTGTCTGAGCTGCACGTTATTCACCACATCTGGCCGATCTTCTTCGTTGCCCTAATCTGCTCCTAAGATCTGACATTTCTGTATGTGCGAGTGTTCTACTTGCACGGCACTTTCTCACATGACAGTGATTGCTCGCACAATCAACGGAAATATTCGATTGGTGGCATCTACGAGTACTCCGGGTAATTCAGTCATCATTCATTTTTCATTCATTTTCTTTAATAATGGAACGAGTGAAATTGTTGAGCCACTCTCGTGCACGGAAAATGTCTTTCTTCTCTCTTCCCTTTGTCTTTTCTCTGTCGCTTTGAGTTTTCTGTGATGCAGCCTTCGTATTGAGTGGGCGAAAGACGGAGAATTTAGAAAAAAAGCACACAGTCCTCGTACGTACTCGTACACGCATGTACTGCACAGTGTGGAGGGGCCGGGGAGGAAGTGTCTGTTGTTTGTTTCCCCTCCCCCTCTGGCCTCCCTGCACAAACCGTCGTAGATGTGGGGGAGACAACACTTGATGCACTCGTACGGACACAACAAGTGCTCCCATTATAGATCGAGGGAGAAGAACCTGCGTGCAAAAAGAGATCGGCAAGTAGTTTGTAGATCCTCCTCCTTGATTTGTCAGCCCTGGCAGCGGCTTTTCATTTTCTCCCTCCAAACGTGTAATTTTGTACTTTTCTGCATGAATACTCCATCAAACTATGCTTGTATGTGTGTGTGTCTACCAGGAAGGTACTACAGAGACAGGGCGACGGTGATCAAGTTTCGCTGAGATTCCGCTGCACTCCTCGTCCTCCTGCGACTCCTTCGTCTTCTCGTAGATCTTCAGAGGTGAGGGTGGGAGAAGGAAAAAGGAGGCTCTTGCTGCTGTCACGTATAGTCCGCCCTCCAATTTGGCTGAAAGAGACAAGAAAATTTTTTCATAAAAGCGCACAAAGCCTCCAGCAGAAAGATCTATTCATCCTGTCGGCGTGGGAAACAAACTCCGGAGAGGCCCCGAATTCCTGCTGGCCTCTGGGCCAAATTGATCGGCCTCTGTATTAGTTGTCTCACTTCAAGACGCAGCAGCTACGTGCGGGTCTCGTTAACATTTAGACGGAGAGATAGTTTGACACGTTCACTCGACTGCGAAGGCCCTCTCAACAATGCTTTTCGAAGCCCACAGGGCGTATCCCCGTTTTCCTGTCAGAATCAAGTGAGAACGATACACAAAAGCTCACTCAAGAGGCCACCCACTACCACCGACAGGGCATGAGCGGTAACTAACCTATTCGATCGTGCTTAGACTCCAGCAGCGATATTGATTGTCAGGAAGAGAAATAGTCCTCACGCACACAAACCTTCTCTTCCTATTGCTACCTGCATGATGCCAAATGCCATCATGTCGTGAGCATTTAATGAGAGGATTTCACTTACCATTCCGCCGAACGACGGCGGGCAGCCGCCAGCCGCGCCGAAGCCACCCAACGCCGCCGTGCTCATCATGTGCACTCCGCCGAACTGAGAGGCGGCGGCGGCCGCCGCCGCCGCCGTCGAGCCGCTGCTGGCCGCCGCAGAGTGCATGCTGGGAGGAGTCATGGACGTCTGATGATGTGGTGGCGGTGGCGGGGCCATGTAGTATTGGGACATGCCGCCCATGGAGGCGGCGGCCGCCATTCCAGCGTAGCTGCCATACATTTTCTCCAGCGGCTTCAGCATGTCAGCGGCTGCCGAGGAGAACGAGGAGTGCTTTTTGCGAGCCTTGGCGGACAGCTTGCGATTGCGGGACTGGATGTTCTCCTTCTTCATTGAGATCGGTCTGGAGGTCTGGAAGAGAGGAAGAAAATTGAGATGCGTTGAACCCTGTCTGTTTAACCCGGCTTTACTCAGAGGGGAAACCCCAGTAGCCCTCCGTGGTAGACCCCAGATGAGATCTATCTCAACCTTCGCCGCCTCCTCCTCCTCCTCCTCCTCCGCCGCCGCCGCCGCCGATGCGGCGGAGGAGGACGCGATGATGAGAGAGAAAGAGAGGAGATCAGATCTGCACTGCAGATGGTTTCAAACAAGTCTTTAAAGTGGGCTACTCACAATGCACAAAATGAGCAGCACGCGAGCAGAAAAGAGACCACAAGCAGGCAGTCAGGATCCAGGCGGGCAGGCAGGTAGGCAAACGTCTGGCATCAGCCTACTGCTCTCCCCAACTCAGACTCGTCTCCGCCTCCTTCTGACATGCATGACGGCTGAACGCAAATTATTACCAAAAATCCTATTACGGCGGAAGAGAGAGAGAGAGAGAGAATGAGGCTACCAGCACTGGTAGGCCGAGCAACAGCTTGTTAACTCTTCTACAGTCTTTTGTCAGGTCTCACACTGACCGCTGGCTGGCGCACGAGAAGGAGAGCATCATCATGCAAAGGACTTGTGCCGGAAGCTAAACGATGTGTCTAAAGCCCCTTCTCCTTTTTTTTCTGCAGACTCTTCTGCCCATTTCTTTGGCAGACACGCCCAACCTTATTGCCATTCTCTCTCTGTCTGTGTGGGTCAAACGGCGAGATTCATTCCGTACTACGGATAGCAGCAGTAGCACATGTGTACGTGCGTACGTATGTACTGCGTCCATACGTCCGTCCCAAAGTGGCGTACGTCTTCGAGGCGTGCAGCGGCCGCAGCCCACGCAAGGAGGCGAGCGAGTGGAAAGAATGCCACTTGCGTGGGGAAAAGAAGAGGCAGAATCGCACATAACTACTCTAGTATATAGCAACGTAGGCAGTCCATAAGGGCCAGGCAGAAGAGGGGGGAAAGACAGAAAAAATCTGGCCAACAGAGACAGGGCAATAAAGCTAATTCGGAAAGGGGAAGAAGAGAGGAGATGTGGCAAAAAATTCTTGTCTGTAGAGTAGCAGCAGAATCATGAAGGAGGGTGGATGGAGGTAATGGAAAGGAAATGAGTCCCCCTCAAGCTAGTTAGTGTTCTTTTTTCTGGCTCTGCCCACACACACACACGTACACTCACGGATGAGAGAGCTTTTCCGCTGATGGAAGAAGAAGCCCAACCAAGCAAGCGATGACAGTCCCTGCTAACAAGGCTCGTTACTCAGAGCACAGCCAGGGGAAACTACGAGAGTGGGTGACGTCGTATCTCCCGACCAAGCAGTTAAACAGCAGCCTGTTGCTGCTACTGTGCAGACTGTGGAGGAGGCAGGATTTCCTCCTAATGATTGCTGATCGCTTCCAATGATAATACTCCTTCTGCTGCTTGCTTACTTACCATACCTCTCACTCATTTTTTTTTTTTAAAAAAAAAAAGATGAATGCTGATTTTACTGGACATCATCATTGGCATGTCGTGAGACCCGCCCAATTAGCCCGGCGCCACGACGAACGCAGCGGGAGCAAAGTTGGCCAAGCTGAGCCACGTGGCAAGCTTTTCCACGTCCGGGCTCCTGAGGGTCCTGGCCAGCCCAGAGCAGCGGGCCCTGCTGCACTGCCAGAGATCCCTTGGTGGGGGAAAGTAATTTCCCCCACCCCGTCAGACATCGGCGGCTCCAAGCGTATTAGTTGCGTAAATGAAATTCTACACTCCTTACGCACTTACAATGCCCGACACCCGCCGATAGTCAATTACTGCCTAATTCCTCTCTCTCCTGCTTCTTCTCTATAATCAATACCCCCTTTGTCGATCAGCCAGAGAATGCGAGGCAGAGGGATAGTAGTAGTAGTAGTGGGTCGTCTCTTACTACTATAAATGAACTGTCAGTCGCCGACCTAGGGGGTAGCAGTAGAGAAAGGCTTGTGTGATAATCACAGAGTCATGCTTTGATTCATTATCCAAAGGTCAGTCTGATATCACCGCTGCAGCTCCGAAGAAGCGCTGTTGCTTCTGAAATTCTTATGTAGTCAGTACAGTGTGTGGCGCAAAAGAGTGCATCTACTGCGCGTACGAGCACACACGGACTGTGGAGAGTGTGCCAGTGTGTGTGTGTATTACTGAGACACAACACGCAGGCTCGTTCTTGGCATGACGAGAGGGAGAAGGCGCGCCCAAAGATACAAGAGGCGCACCGTCATTCAGGTATTTACTAATTATCCCAGGGGCCCCCCTTTTTTACCCTCTCGGCCGCTTCTCAAATTGTTCCGGACTTTTGTCTTTGTAATCCAATCTTCTCTGCTGATGACAGGGGAGTGAATCGCGAGACAACGAACCTGTTTTTTCCGCCAATATGTGAGCTGTATCCGTGTAAAAGCGCGAGCTCGCGCCCAGCAAACGCGTGGGATGAGAGAGAAGCCTCCAAACTGACCAGCATGCAGACTGCGTGTCCACCAGCAAAAATGTGGGGAGGCGAAGCCACAGGGAGAGAGAGAGATGGTGAGGAAAAAAGACACGTTCGAGCCAGACCTCTAAAGTTTGAATGCTGCTTCTCCCTCACTTCCTTGGTGCTGATGAGCATCCACCTCCAATGACAGAGCCGCAGGCGCCACTGGCTCTGACACCACAAAAGATGACACGATCAGGTCACGTGAATAAAAACATGACTCTGCCTCCCCTCCATTCTCGGCCAAGAATGCGTGACCGTGGTAAGCGAGCCTCCCATTTTCATGCCGAAGACAAACACCCGCTCTTTCAATTTTCGAGCCCCTCCGTACTCAGAGTTCGTTTGAGACCTGGCAAAAACGATTTGGTATTCAATGGATGTTATCGTTGTTGGTAGCCGTGTGAGTCTGGTATGTGTCAAGCCAACGAGAGGGGAACGAAGAAGAAGGAGAAGGGAGAGACTTGACTGACTGACTGGTCACTTTGGAGAGAGAGAAGCCAACGGCGAGCGACGGCGCAGTCAATTCCCAAGAAATATCAGACGGAGAGATCTTTCGCGGAGAGCTGGTAGGAGAGGAGAAGAAGGCACTTTGGTTAGGAGGAGGGGGACCATCAGAAGACGGAGAAGAAGTGGGAGCACTCCATCAATGACAATTTGCGCCGCCAGAAGAGGGGGGGGGGAGAGAAAAACAGAGGACTCACATGCATGAACGACCCAGCTCGAGCCATTGTCAACTTGCATTGAATTATGATATCAGCGACCTGGCCCTGACAGTACAGTAGAAAAAGTCATTGGAAGGGGGCGCGGAGAGTGAGAGAGATAGATCGATGCACGTGCATGCATACTACATACGAAGGCTTCTCAGAACGACTGTTGTGTTGGCCGCTCTTCTGCTGTGCGGCGCGGACCTCTTGGTCAGCCAAGTGGTCCAGGTCCGGCCGGGCAGGAGAGGACCCAACTCCTCCGGACAAACAAACAAGCTGCCATAATTACTTGTGTGAGGGAGGCGAAAATGCTCCTGCAGGTGCAACCGCTCCGAGTCGAACGAGTGAGACATTACTCTTGACAAGAATAGAGCATAATTGCATTCAGGCGAGGAGTTCCTCAGACCGCGCGCTGAGAAAACGAGTAATGGACGCCTATCACTTGCCATAAATCGTGTGGCTTTTCAAGGTTCTCTCTACTGGTGCGGCTGCTAAAGAAACTGAAGGGGGTAGGAAAAAAAAGAAGAAGAAAGACGAGAAGAGGCTATGCACAAGTAGCGTGAGAGTGAGACTGATTTCGACTGCTCTGGTGCTCTGTGTACAACTATACATGTCTCCCTATGACTATGGCATCCAGTCCGGCTCTTTCTTACCCCGTGTAATTTATAATAGAGTCCGCAGGCGTTGCAGACCGGCTCGCCGGTGCCATTTCTCCGCCACAGTGTGGTCGTGGTCGTGTGACAGTTGGAGCACTCGGTGCCCTGCCTCCGCTGGGTGTTCTGCAAGAAGAACAAACACAATCAGGAGAAATGGCGGAGATTAGATCAAATGTCAGATTAGCAGCAGCGAGCTGGACAGTAGACGTACATACGGAGGGAGTAATGGAGTCATTTATTGTGCGAACCTTCCCATGAATGCCAATCGGATTATGGAGAAGGAGGAGAAAAACGCTTTTTCTCGTTTTTCGCAGAGGAAAGTATTCCAGATATTCGTACAGAGAGAGGATTCCTACTTCGTCAGTCAAGAGATCACGGATGGCGATAGCACGACGAAGGGTGACTGCTAAAGAGATGGCGGAGCAGTCACGCTGGACTTGGCTGGACTGGAGTGTCGAAAAATTGATGTGCGATCTAACGACGAAATGTCGTGTTTTACTCGAAAGTGCATTGGAAATGAGGGGGAAATAAAATGCTTTGATTTCAGGAAAGCCCCAAAGAGTCTTTTTCGCTCTTTTCTACCTTGGTTTACGACTTTGTATCAAACGAGTGACATCGCACCGTATCGTAATGAGGCCATAAAGCAGGACTACTGCTAAAAAAAAAGTGTCCTGTTTCATCCACTAGATTCTAGGAGACCCCCAGAGGTCACAGTCGGTCCACCTTGAAGAAGGTAGGGCTACAATAGTGAGAAAATTGGGACGATGGAGCAGTTCTTATATGTCTGCATGTACTTGTCCGTACACACCGAGTTGGCGGCATAATCGACCAAACTGCTATCGGCGAAGCACTTTTTTTTATACTGCCAACCGACAAAATTGGCCGCAGCCAGGTTTAAAGAGCAATGCCCTCATCGCTCTCGATTTTATAACTACTGGGATCGTCTGTGTAGGCAGGGGGATCTCTCAAAATGGATTTCAATTTAGTGCCCGGAAAACTCGGGCTCCTTTCATAAAGCTGTCAGTAGAGATGGTGCAATGTAGCAGTTGTCTATATAATACAGCATAGCAGCAGCAGCGGGAGCAGCAGCCGGAGCAGCAGCCGGAGCAGCAACAACAGCAACAGCAGCAGCAACAGCAACAGCCTGTCTTAAAACATATGTATGAAAGGACCGCTTCTGACCAGCTGAGGCGAAACAGAAACCAACTTTAAGGAGCACAAAGTAGGGGGGGACGAGAGTTCCACATTCACTTACGACATAACGCCGACCATATCGATTAAGCCGCTGTTACTGTCAACCACTGTGCAGACTACGCCACTCTCTACTAATAGAAAGTCCATGGTTTATTACTAAAAGGGGCGTGCTCTTCTACTAAGTAAGCATGCAGTTAGTTCACTACTGTACTGCGGTGCGCTTTCGTTGTCTAATGTTCCTCTTCCCTCCACACGCTTTGACAAAGCCTTTGGATTTCTCTTCTCTTCCTATTGCACACGCACACACATTTCCTCCCTTAAAAATAATAACTCCCAGTCAGGACGATATGACAAGGGAAAAAAAGAGTCGCTGTCATTATTAAACATAGCACAAGAAGTGAGCTTCATTCGTCATCACTGCCAGTCACTTTTGGGGGCCCAAACGCATCTCTACCTCCCCTCTCATAGCACGATAATGCTGTTGTGACCATTTGTCACAGGCCTCATACTGTGCTTCGCTGGGCGCACGCACGTTGAGCCGTGAATAAGACGTTTGGCTCTCGTATGCAGACCATTTTGGCTCATGCAATCGCGGCGTTCGCTGTCGTCCATACTTCGTGTCGCGATGAAACTGTCTCCCCCCCCCTCCCCCCCTCCCTCCTCCTCTCCCCTCCCTCGGTAATGGCCTCGCCATCCATCGTGCCATTGGTTACCGCAGATAGAAGCAGCCAACGAGCGAAAAGGTGTGGCCACCTCGCTGCAGTCCGTTAAGTAACCGGGCATATGCAATGTATCAAGCTGGCGTGCTCTGGCTGCCGTCGGCACTGCCGATGCCCTTCGAAGTAGCTGCTCGGCAAGAGCAGTCGAGACGCTGGTGCAGTGCCGTATGTGGATTGGTCATTGATCTCACCATTTTTCTCTTTGGTTTGACCAGCGGCCTGTTTGTGCCGTTCATTTTGTAGTAGAGTCCGCAGGCGTTGCATAGGTAATGGCCGTTCCCGTCTCTGCGCCAGAGAGGAGTTGAGGTAGCTGCACAATTGACGCACTCGCGGCCTTCTGCGGAGAGAAAGGACAAGTCGGTATTAGGTTTCTGCGTTCTGACTGGCGCTGCAACACTTTATTGAAACGGTCTCCGAGAAGGCCGGATTATAGAATCTCCCCTCCTGCTAGAAATACGAGCATAAGCACGATAGCGATTGCGATGCTGTTTCCCCCTGAATCCTAGCAAATGGCTGAAAAAGTAAATCTGGACAGAAGCCCCCCTCTCACTCTTATCGCCAGTACAGATCTTGGAGATTGCAGAACCAATGAGACGTATTATTGCAATAACAATGGTGGAGATGACAAAAAATTATCATCTGCCGCCGTCGCATACAACGTGAAGCTCTGGACTGGCGAGGGGACGCTTGTGTGACGTCGACAGAGCCTGTGTAGCGTCGTACCTCGGACGTGATTAAAGCAGTTTCGTCCCTCCCTCTGCTTTGTACTGCTGTCTTTGCTCACTAAAACAGTTTTTGTACTCTCTTTCTAGTTCGTCCGCGCTCTCCACTTCTTCTTCACGCCCACGTAAGAGAGAAATGAGAAAGTCAACGAGGTGTGCGTTATCCCTCGACACCCGACAGGTGTTTTTACCCCCATTTTGCCGAGACTAATTGTTTCGAGAGAGGGAGACAGAGAGGCTAAAGTCAGCAAAAAGAGCTTGATTTGGTGCAAGAAGGGGTCGGAGATCTGCTGACAGCAGGAGGAACTCGTGACGAGGAAGTAGTGACGAGCTGTTGGACAGTCCCGTACCTGCGTTGGGTCTGTTCTTGGACTTTCCCTTGGCAGACGACGTTACAGAAGATGCGGAGCTGAGTCTGTGGTTTGTGTTGTTGACCGAAATTGTCGAGAACGAAGGTGACGCTGATTGGAAGAGATCAGAGGATGAGGTGACTGGCAGATGCTGCTGAGTGGAATAAGACGGCTGAGGATAGGCTGGATGCTGCAACTGCTGTTGCTGTTGATGGTGCTGGCCGCTGTAGTCCGACGTGGACGCGGTGCTGCTACTCAGCATAGGAAAAGCTGGTTCCGGCTTGATCTCCTGCTTGTCTCCAGCAGAATCTCCGCCGCCGCCGTTGCAGTGTTGCTCTTCTGACAAGTGATGCTGCTCGTAGTCTGGCTTCACCACGGAAGAAGGCGGGTCCTTGGGCGGCGTGGGAGGTAGGTGGGGAGTAGCCGAAGTTGAACCGTATTGTTGTTGTTGTTGCGGCTGCTGTTGTTGCTGTTGCGGCTGCTGTTGCGGCTGCTGTGGAGAACTCGAGGAACCACGGGTGGGTGATGCTGACCAGTTGCTGTTGTCTGCACCCGCCGAGGAGGTGGGATTGGGAGACGACGACGAAGCCGGCATCCAGTGTGGCCGGTACATAGACATGCGGGCGGCTGCAATGGCAAGGAGAAAGTTATGTGAAGTTGGAAATCGTACGAAATGTGACTGACATTGTGAAGTGCACGCGCGCACACGTACGCACGCACGCACGCAAGCACACACTCACGCAAGGAGGTGGCATTCAGAAAGAGAGAGTCGTAGTAGTGACAAATCACTGTAACCGGGCCCCGTCCGGTAATTGCGCCACGTGAAATTGCCACCCGCAGCCCCCATCGTTCACCCTGGGCTGCCTGCAGAGGGACAAATTAATTCCATTTACTCCTGTGACGGCAGCGGCGGCGCCAACAACAAGAACCAACGGCAGCACACACACACGTACACACACGCGCACCAGTGGAGGAGGGAGTCCTCCTTCATTCTCTCGAGCCGCCTCGGTTCGTACATGCAGCATCACCGGAGCAATCATTTAAGTCTCCTTCCCTCCTCAAGGGCTACATGTTTACTGCACGTTGTTAGAAGGGAGAAGGCAAAGAATGAGAGGGCCGACCAAGTTCGTTGCCCTGAGGTTCTGCACGTGCCCAGGACCTATTGCTTGCCAGCAGAAGAACTGTGAGCAATCATTAGAACGGAGAAATCGCTGCTGTGCCCCATGGACGCACTGTAACAAGTCGACTGAGCTTTCTTTAGCCAGAAAAGATGGAAATCGACTCACAACCTCAGGCTGGCATCCGATGGCTGCATTAAAAGTTCACCCTAATTTTGATGGGCGTTTAAGATATTTATCTTGTCTGGACGCAGAAGGAGAGAGAATAAACATCACCACGCAGGCGCGAGCGCGCGCGCGAGCACACACACACACGCACTTACCCTGGGTGGCGGCGGATTCATATGCCTGATGCATTTGGTAGTATCTGGATGCCTCTTGCGATGCGAAAAATGCCGCACTCGAGCTGACTGCAGCAGCTGCCGCAGCCGCATCACCAGCCGCAGCTTGATTCAAATGATTCTCGTGCGGAGGAGGCGGCGGCGGGGGCTGTTGGTGCGGCTGCTGTTGCTGCTGGAGGAGATGCGCGGCGGCTGCGGCCGTGTGCGGATCGGCCGCGTATCTGGCCGCTGATGGGTCCATGTGATACCAAGAGCGATGTGGTGCCGGCGGAGGCGGCGGTACCGCCACGGCGGCAGCCGCCGCAGCGGCGGCTGCATGGTGATGGTGGCCGCCCGGGTCCATCCCGGAGGCAGCCGGGCGCCCTGCCATCGTCATCATGGCATCCTACGACAGGAAGGCCGATACAGTGACACATTTTCAACAAATAATGCATGCATCTTTAATATGTTGAATAATAGAAGCCGCCCGGGGTAATGGTCCATGAAAGGTCCCAGGCTAAAGTTCTAAGGGACTCCAGTGAGAGAGAGAGGGGGGGGAGGAGGCAGCTGGCACCGAAGTTGTGAAAGCTCTTTCTCCTTGTGTGTGCGTGCGTGCGTTCCTCCGAATGCGTGTGCAGGCTCAGTAATACCCTGCAGATTGGGTGCTGCCGCCATGGCCGCCGCCGCGCCGCCGCCGCCGCCGCGACGCCGCCGCGACGCCGCTGATCTCCCTCTTTTTTCACTGCCTGGGCGTGTACACTATTTGGAGGTAGGAAGCGGGGTGAGAAGTGAGTGAGCATAAGCTGCTATATGGATCGGGCCGGTGGTTCCTCCCTCTCTCTCATCTCTGGCTGCTGCAATTTGATTACTATCTCTCTCTCTGCTTTGGTAGAAGAGAGAAGGACCGTTCGATCGCACCAAAGTTGGGTCTCAGTACAACTCTGCTCGCTCAAACGTTCGTTCAGAATTCGGTTTGGTCGGGGAGGGAGAGGAGGAAGGAAGATGGGAGATGTTATCACTGCCTCGCGCGCTGGGCGACCGAGAAAGAGAAAAGCTCAAAACTAGCTGAAGCATATACAACATACTAGCTCGGTACTACTGAACTACCACGGCGGACGCTGCTTCTTCGGGCAATCTTCGCTTACGCACGTATTACGTTGCTGCTCTGCAGTAATTTTTTGACAGACGTCTGGTTGAAATGGGAGAAAGAGCGAATTTCCCCCCCCCCCTCGTTCTTACTCCGGGGAGGAGATGAGTTCGCCGACGAGGGCGAGCACCAACGACCTGGGCGCGTGCGAAGTGTCTGGCGAAAAGCTTCAGAGCTGTAATTTCGCCACTTTCTTTCTTCACTCACTGCGGCTGCGGGTGAAAATTAGGTCTTGCTGTGACGGACGGCGGAGAAAAAGGAGCGGTAGTAGTAAGACACGCTGCAGACGGACCTGAGGAGCAGGTTGAAGAAAGAAGACCCTGCCCGAAAATGAGTGCTAATGAATAAGGGGGAGAGTGGGGAAGCAATTTAGTCCTTAGTCCGTACTTAATAGTCTGCCCGCTGGTTAAATAACCGCCACGCGTGTAAGCATTAGGACCAGGTGATGGGGAGAAAGGTGCGAATGGGTGTTTAAATTTTCCTCTATCGTCATAGTCGCTGCTCCCGCTAGTGTCTTATAAGCCTTTAATCGTCATTTACGTTGCACTGCTTTTGCGGCGGTTCTAACACACGATCATATTGTGGGCCGCCGAGTAAGGGCGAGTCAAGTGACAAAGTCACTGTGGACTACAGTGAGTGATGGACGTGAACACGTCCGTGTACTGCAGTGAAGTCCACAGGTGTTTTCCTCCCGAACACAATACAAAAAACAGATAAAAGCATTTTTTACAAAATATGTATGATAATAGGCTTTGCGCAGAGTAGAGAATAGCGCAAACAAGAACATTCTGCGTGACACAAGATGACAACATGTGACACGAACATACAGCAATTACAGTCAGGAGCGAAGCAGAGCCTGGACGAATGCAGTCTTGATCAAGGTTTGGTCTACCCACGGACTTGATCAGCGCCGCTCAGTCCTGGCCGCAAGCCCGTCTGCGTGAGAGGACCGAGTTGCCCTGCTCAGAGCCATCACCATCACCGACACCACGTGTGCCGATAAAGACCTCTTCGGAACAATCTGTCGCTTCATCATCGACGATCCCTATTCATTCTTACCCTTCCTTATCGGTGCTGGCTGCTTTCTCGGCCGGCCTCCTCGATGCTTGAACGACGGCGCTTTGGCGACAACGTCCTGGAGACAATCCTTTCTTCTTGTCCGGCAGTCAGAGGAAAGAAAGCGTTCAAGCTATCGAAAATCCGCCCATTATTTATCAGATCGCGCTATCACTTTTTTCACTCTTACAAGGCGGTGATACCACAGGTGATCAAACACACTGAAATGTCATCGTCACGACACCACCACTGGACTGCGGCCGATGCTTGCTGGAGGGCGGCCGCAGCGTTAATTAGAAGAAGGGTCACCAGATAAGGAGTGAAAGGATCTTTTGGAAGATGCAGCAGTCTTCTTGCTTTGGTCCCGGGCCGATGTTGCTGCGACTGGAGGAGCTGCCCTGTCTTCTCTCTCTCTCCCTGTCGTGTGTATGCGTGCGTGCTTACTTGCGTGCGCTCTGATTCCGGAGGGGGGAAGAAACAGAAAAATACGTCGTCGTCGTCGTCGTCGTAGTCGCCCTCGTCGTCGTCGTCGTCGTCGTCGTCGTCGTACTCCTCGTCGTCGTCGTCGCCGTCGTCGCCACAGCCACCGCCACCGCCACCGCCGCGGCCGCCGCCGCCGCTTGGAGTCGTCCATTCCTCCTCGTCGTCGTTGTCGTCGGCATCGTCGGCGCCCGCCGCCGCCTCCAAGCAGTAAAAGGTGAGAGAGAGAGGAGAGGAACGCATGTGGAGAGAAAGAGATGGCAGCTGAAAGTACGTAGCAGCAAAATCCAGGCCGCTTTGTCACCTTCTTCGGTCCGGGGAGAGGGAGCTGACGCGCGTGCGCACGAGTCAAAGTGGTGGAGCTGGTGGTGGCGCCGGTGGTGGTGCTGGTCTTGGTACTGCTGCCGTTGCTGGCACTGCTGCTGCCGTCGCAGCTCAGACGCCCCGTCGCCCCCCAGCCAACCGGCGAATGCGGCTCAGCTGGCGGTTCGGCTGACACACGCAGATGGCGGCGGTGGCGGGAGGATCCACGCGTGCGTCGTCGCTGTCGCCACTGAGGGGGGAAAAAAAGCTCACATATCCTCTCACATGTTGTGACGGGGACCCCCCTCGTCCGCTCGCCCGCTTATTAGCGGAGATGGCGGCTTTGGCGGCGAAATTTAATACTGGCGGCAGCCTTAAAATATACGTAGTGATGTAATCACGGCCTTAATTATGCGACAAAATTTGCGTCATGCTCCTAAAACCGAGGTAATTTTTTATCTAATCCGCTGCGAAACCGTATCTCAAAGGTGTGCTTGGCTTTTTAACTTTAAGTTTTGTATGCCTTATACGTTTTAAAAATGTACAACAACAACGCATACACAGGCTTGTGTGCACGAGCACATATACTCCGGTAAAGGCACAGTTGGCATACGCTGCGACGAAGACACAATGCGTGAAGCGTTTAACGATACTTCGTCCTCCGAAAACTCGCAGGCCTCCCCATGCGAGGTTGCGCGATTTTCAAACACACTTTCTTGGTCACGACGTGCCCAAGAATCTGGCGGCGGCGGCGGCGGCGGCGCCCTCGCATCCGAGATATCTCCTTTGTGGTTTAATACCTATCAGGGCAAACATTACGCCTTATCTTTATGATTCTGCGTATAATCCATTAGGACTAGGTGGAAATGGGCCACAAATGCACTGCAGCGTGAGCATTAGGAGGGGCAAAGTACGAGTTAAAACAAAGGGAGCCACTCAAGAGAGGTAGCACGTTGAAGCTACCGTCATATCGATTGGCTTTTTTCCTATTAGAAACTTGATTCGCTATTCTTTAGATCAATGCCATTGCCACAACAACCACTTAGTCCTTGCTATCTCCACAGACTATCCATGGCCACATGAGCACCTCGGAGTGCAAGTGCAGCCTTTTCAGGGGTATTTATAATTCTGTACTCTTAGGTATGCAGTAGCCTGCTCCTCAGCAAGTCAAATGTGCCTCATAAACCATTATAATATCTCCTACTGTCATCGCAGACAGCTGCGGAGACAGCCCAGGCACATTTTCCGTGTATGTACCCCAAAAGCTCCGTCTGCCTGAAGAACACAGCTTCTCCAGTGGCACAAGAGAAACACACCTGTCTTGTTGTCGTCTTTTCTGACCCCTCCCGATAATCCCTGACACCTCTCCACGGGTGGCAGCCACAACAAAGAGCCAATGAACGGAAAGCAATCGCTTTCTCATATATTACGTAGCAGCCATGTATTATGTAGTAAATGCAATTAAGCCAAGAATGCTGGGCCATTGTTGTCCTTTTCCACCTTCCAGTCAGCCTCCCACGTGGGGAAGGAGGGGGGGGCACAACCAGGCATAACCTGTGGGAGTAGCAACAAGCCTGAAGCCAGCGAAACGAAGCTACCAGAGTTGGCCGATTGACAGATGGAATAGGGTGATAGACGTTCTTAGGCAGGAAAACACCTTTTTTGGTGACCATTGACGCTAGTCACATAACTTACTATTGGCATTCGAAGTTATTTTTTTTTTCTACACACCACACCTATACATTACACCGTGGGTATTACCCCCCCCCCTCCGCTCTCTCTTACATATACTGTGTTTCTCTGTGCGTCTACCCGGTCTAGTCTTCTGGAATCAGCGTCGTCGTGGCCGCCGTCGACGTCATCGTCGCGAGTATCATTATGCGAGCGAACACTGTCAGAGGCACGCGCCTTATGTGAAAATGATATCTTCTGCTCTGCTGATTCCAAATATACAGTGAGGGAGACATAGTGGTATGTACGTATCTGGTTTCCATTCACGCCAGAGTGGACATTTCTCGGTCCTTTCCTCTTACACTTTTGTTCTCGCTGGCGTAAGAGACCGGAGACGATGTGGGAAGCCAGCCACAATTTGGAAAGGATCCTGATGTGAGAACTCGAGGAAATGCTGGAAACGATCGACGAGGGCCACGCGTGCACCGACTCCGTCCGTGCGCACGTAACATTTCATTGACCCTGCCTGCCCGTTGGCAATCGAGTGAATCATGAAACATTTGTTTCACGTGCCAGACATGCTGTATCAGTTGGAGATCCTCTAAGCACCGTCTTTGACCGCTGGAAGAATACCAAGACGATGACATGCAAGAACTTCGCCAATAAAGGAAATGCTTGGAAACTTTTTTTTGCCGAAAAAGTTTGATTGAATTGTGGAGGAACGGTGGATTTACGTAAATTTTATGCATTGAAGGGAGCACTTTACATGCGCGTCGTACGACACTAGGCGAAATATCCTTAATCGTTTAAAGTTAAGAACATATAAGTTTTGATAGCGCATACTGCACGCACCGCGTATGTGCACGCCTATGACATATAAATGACTTTTAAGTTGGGGCTCTGCTCTCTACAATGGCACAGCAAAACTTGGTGCGTAGAAATATTGAAAAATTGTGAAGGGAAAGCTCTGCGTAGCACGCGCTATCCATATAGACGTAGCATCAATGTTGGTCTGAAGAAAGCTGCATTGGTAGCCTCTTTTCAGAGGATAGATAGCACCGCCTGCTTCCTTTGTAGCAGCACATACTTCACCAACGTGTCGTCGGACGTACCAAAGTTGCACAGATATAATACATACATCTCTCTCTTTGTACCATGACCCTAAACGAATGCCTCCGTCCATCAAGTCGACTCCCTCCACCCGCCACAGAGAATATAGCCATTGATGAGAAAGAGAAAATATAGGAAGGCTGACACGCACAGACTGAAATCTTTTTCCTCTCCTCCTCCGTGCGGTCGACTGTCCCGAAAAGAATACATACGGAGAGAGCCAGCGAAAGGGAGAGAGATAGTCAAGATATCTGGGATAGGTTGAACGTCCTCCGGGGGAAATCCCTGGCAGCCAGTGGGGGAGATAAGACGCTATCTCCAATGCCAGCCAATTGCCTTCAGGGAAGAGAAAGCAGTTGAATCAGGGAAAGGGAGAGAGTAAAGGGAAAGAAGAAGCAAGAAAAAGAAGTGGGGAAACTGCTGCTACTCCTGCAACGATATTCCCCAAAGGGAGAAGAAGCCTCTGCTACTGCTTCTCCAGCCTTTCTGCCCAGAATCCTTATCTTTCCTGCGGAGCTCATACTCCCCTTCTCTTTCTGACTTTTGAAGGGAAAGAAGAGAGGTACAGAATAAGGGTTCTTCTTGCTCGACGCCACCATAAAATGCTGCACATCCTGTACTGCTGTGCGGACAGTGCTGCGTGGCCGTCACACCACCCAGGGACATTGCACCACTGCATATGTGAGCAGCCGCGGGCGGGCGGGCCGGCCGGCAGGCCGGCAGGCCGGCGGGGGTCCCGAGAGGACTTCTGGTCAGTCCGGTGCGTCAACAGCTTTTCAAGTCCTGGAGTCCTCCGACGGACTGAGACAACTTTGTAGGAGGTCCTCCTGTACTTGCCAGGCACCGACTCCACATTAGGTGTATCGTGCACCACAGTAGACGTACGTACGGTGGAGTCAAAGATCTGTGAGCGCGATAGCAGGATTGTTCTGAGAAATTGCGCGGTTTTTCTCCCGAGTTACCACGGGACCAAATAATTTCCCCCTCCCTCACAAGCTCCGGATTAATGGCGTTCCACAGGCGAGGTAATTATGACAGATGGAAAAGACCGCGAATGAACGAACCAACGGGGTGCGAGCTACGTGGAAGGAGCGCGCGCCAGAGACACATTTAGCATTTTTGACATTGCTTTATAGAATGTTGTGTTTCCGCACTGGTCCTTAGATCCACATCTCGGCTGTGTGCGTGCGTGCGTGTGCTTCCAGAGGACCCGCAAACTATGTTGAGTAAAGCGCACTACGCTGAGCCAGCTGTGTTGGCTCCTTCTGGGCTCGTTAGAGTCCCACCCCCGCTGGTCCAACTTCCTCCACTGCGTTTTTTTTTCTCTCCCCCCGAAGCTGTCGTGTTGCGAATTTTTGACAGCTCCTTCTCGGAGGTCACGGCGAGAAACGTCATCTTCGGGGTCATTCAGCCCAAAATCACCTGTCCTCTTGGTAGCTACTTCCTTACGTACTTGCCGGGGTTATTAAGAGCACGCAAGCCCCCGAACAAGGGAACGACCGAGCAGGAGACCGAGCGGGCGACCGAGGGAGCGAGCGAGGGAACCAACGCACCTTTTATCGCCGCCTCAAATCTCATGCTCATTGGATTGCCTTGTTTACAGAAGGCAGTAGTGCTCAGCTCTGATTGGCTGTAAGACCTACCTACCTACCTACCTCTACCTACCCTTGCTCCCCCTCGTCGGCTGCCAGGTCAGAAAAAGAAAAGCCTTCTTCTTCAGCCAGGTGGAACTCCGGCAGAGAAGACTTGTCCACCGATGATTAATGCGAGAAGAAGTCACCCTATGAGAGATTGTTAATGATGGGAAACAGCGACAACATTGAGTAAGGAGAAGGGAAAAAAGAGGAGAAAACAAGCCTGAGAGATGATCCAAAAGATGATCTCTCTGTTGTCTCTTCCTCTGTGATGCCTATACGTAGTGGTGTAGAGAAAGAGATCCCATTAAACCACAATGGCGGGGCAGGAGCAGCAGTAGTCATTTTGAGATGAAAGACAACGATCCTTAGGAACTACTGAATGGTAAAAAAAAGAGAGCTAAATAAAGAAAACCACCGAAATGAGGTGGGTGAAGGCAGGAACTGTGTAGTCGATGATATTGACTGGGTCCTCAACAATACGACGGCTCCACCTATAATGCTACTATAGTACAAGACATAAGATATAAGTACGGACGGTACGCAGCTCTGTAGCCGTATAGCAAGTTTATGAGAAACATTAGTACACGCTTGGAGCTCCTTCCTACCAGAGAAGTGCGTGCAGAAGCCACTCCTACGAGAAACCATGCATCTAGGCATGCAATCAAAAGAATAATTACTCCGTACAGAAAGAAGGCAGCCAGGCATAATAGGATTCCGCCTGGTGGCTGCTGGAATTGCCGTCACTGCTCCGTGAACTGCGTACTCAGTACAGTGGAGAAAGAAAATGCCTTCTTCTCTAGAAAAAAGAAGATTCGGCCGTGAGAAACGAAGGGATCCCCACTCTTCTCACCTTCAATAGGATTTCTTCCTCTTTTCTATTTTCCTCCCTTTGAAAAAAAAGCAGCACTGACTGCTGCCGCTCTGCAGCCTATTGCACATATCATGTCCTCAGCTCAGTAGCTGCTTCAGCTTCTCCTGGTACTTCTGCTTCTGTTGCTGCTACTTTACCGCCCTCGCCAGTGTCAAGTCGCTCGTTCTCCCTCGAGGCAGCGTCGCCGACCGGCGTTCGCGCGTCGTGTCGCCGTTGAAGAAAGGGGCCTCTTGCTGAAATGCGTGAGCACTCGCTGTCGTCCGTGCCGTCGCCGCCGCCACCGCCTCAGGCCAATCAGTCGCAATGCAAGCAATCGGCGACGAGCAACACGCGCGCACGCACACTCACGCGCTCACACACGCACGCACGCACACGCTCAATTAAGATGATCCGTGCTCAGTCGGTGATCAAGAAGTCTTACGGCCACACATGCGATAAGTGAGCTATCGTCCTCAATGGTTGTGATGGAGAATCCCGCCAATTCATCCCCGGCCTCCGCCGCCACGGCCCTCGAAGCCTCTCAACAGGCCCCCGGGGGGCATCTGCATTCGCCGATGCAGCAGAACGGCGATGTCGACAGCGGCGGCGGTGCAAGTGGTGGCGGAAATAACGCTCATCATATTAATAGAGCCCCGTGGTATGATGAGCAACACTTGCAGCCTCAACAAGAGAGTGAGTCTGAAGCCGCAGCTGCGGCTGTTGCAGCCGCAGCCTCTTTTCCGGCCTACTTCTCGCAAATGGCAGCGGCTGGAGCTACAGCCTACGTAAATGGTAGGAAGGAACCATTTTCTGTCTAACTTCTGACTCACAGTCTCATGTGTCCTTTTCTCTACGCATCAATAAAAGGACGCTGCGGCGCCAACGACCAATCCACCTCATCCTCCCCCTCGTTGCCCAGCCGCTCGTCCCCCTCCTTCTACTATCCCCCTTCCTTAACTGCTGCCTCCATGTGGGGGTCACCGCCCAAAACGGGCTACCCAGTGTCCTCCACGTCCTTTGCGTACCCTCCAACCCCTCCAATCGACATGAAGTCAGAGGCAGCAGCCGCGGCCGCGGCGGCCGCGGCCAACGGAGAATCAGCTGTCCCCGTCACCTATTCGGATGTCGTTACTCCCCTGCCTAGTATAGCATCCATCGACGCCTCAAAGCACAATGGCACCGACCCAATCATGCCATCACTCGGCTTTGGCTATGCCTCTCCTTCACTCAGCGGCGGAGGCGGCGGCGGAGGCGGCAGCGGCGCCACCAGCAATGGAGGGGCGAGAAAGCTTCACCACCTCCAAGAAGGTACTTCCCCACCCGATCACCAAATTCCGTCCTTAAGCAACAGCAGCCAGCAAAGCATTTCCTCCTCCTCCTCCTCCTCCACGGTCTACCCATACTTTGCGGCGCCTACGGCGTCGAATGAGCTGTCGAATCCCCTCTATGGCTCCTACTCAACCACGGGGGTTTTCTCGGCCAAGACGTTGCAGCCGGCTAGACCCAGAGCAAAGTCTAGAGCAAATGCGGGTAAATCTTGAAAGGGAAACAGCAAATGCTGCACGGTTGGGACTTCACGAGCTGTTACTATCGTGTCACTGGTTGGTGCTTCAGTTCTTACACACACCCGCGCAAACACACTAGCGTCGTAACGAAGACTTATCTACTACACGTATCATCACACACCTGCTTCTGTAAGAAAATGCACTTCCTCACTCACACTTACTAAAGCATGCGAAACCACAGTCACACACGGTGCAATTTCTAATGCATGAGAAAGGCTTTTGGAGACTGTTGGCACCTACTGTACAGCGGTACATATGAGTACATGCGTACTATGCTAATCCAGGATGCACCAAAGGCTAGCTTAATCTTGGCTCGGCTTGCGCCGAAGTCACGGCGTTTTTGGTCGTTGTTTCTTTTTTTTTTTTTTTTTAAAAAAAAAAAGATTCCTGTCCTAACCTGGACTGTGTAACAATGAGACTTTCTGTGTGAGATGGCGATCGCAACAAAAGTTGCTCCTTCTGTGTACTCACGAAGTGGAGAAGGAAACGTCAGCACTAAACGACATCCTAGAAGGGGCAACAGAGGAAACTCTCAGTAGCACTATAATGCATGAAAACTAACGCCTTATCTGTGCCATCATAGCAAGCAAAAATTTAAGCACGACTATGAACGAGCCATCTTCATTCCTTCCGGTTTTACTGACTTTACCCTATCATTCTTGGATCTCCCTGTTGTGGCACAGTACAGTCGTAGTATGTACAGCACGTAGTATGTACTTATACGTACGTAAAACGTATACGTACGTATGCGTACACTCTTCTTAGCCTGTGTCTCTTCCTAGACTGACTGTTGAGTGAGACTCGGAATAATACGTAAGGGCTTCTTTTCTTCACAGAGGGTCGTGAGTGCGTTAATTGTGGCGCCACTTCCACTCCTCTGTGGAGGCGTGATGGCAACGGTCACTACCTCTGCAATGCGTGCGGACTCTACTACAAGATGAACGGACAGAACAGGCCCCTGATCAAGCCCAAGAGACGTCTGGTAAGTCCTTCCAATGGCTCTGGGCCAAAGAACAAATTGACATGGAGTACGACGTGGACTCTGGTACAAACAGAGCCCGAAAAAGCCTGCTTTGCCGCCCCACAGTGCAAAGCTGCAGACAGGCTTTTTATTGGTTTGGAGACCTAATAAACATGCCCTTAAAAGTGAATGAACTGCACTGCATCACACTCATTCTTTTCCTTCTCCTGATAGTCATCGGCCCGGAGAGAGGGGACGACGTGCGCTAATTGCAAGACGACCAACACAACACTGTGGAGGAGAAATCATAACGGCGAACCGGTTTGCAACGCATGCGGCCTATACTACAAGTTGCACAATGTAAGTAACGATATTGTCGACGTTGATGCGTTCTGTGAACCACTCAGCGAGTGTCCTGTTGACAGGTCCCTCGACCCCTGACCATGAAGAAGGACGGCATCCAGACGCGAAACCGAAAGCTCTCCTCCAAGTCGAAGAAGAAGCGCGGCTCGGTCGTCGACTTCTTCTCGCCCTTCGACTCAAAGTCTTTCTACTCCATGGGTGGGGGCCCTGGCGGGGTTGGCGGCGCAATGGGCGGAGGAGCCGGCATGAATGGAGGGGCCGGTGGCGGCTACCTGCCCATGACACAGTACTACGGCCAGATGAACTCGGGCTTCGGCGCCGGGATGTACGCCGCGCCGGGCACTGGACTGAGCGGCGCGGCTTCTCTGGTGGGCTCGGCCGCAGCCGCCGCGGCGGCCGCGCCGTTGCTGGCTGCCTCCACGACGGCTGCGGCGGCTGTGTTTGGCATCGGCTCGGCCACCTCTACGACGCAGTCTATAGCCATGACGTGAAAGTAACTGGAACGGTGATTGCATTTGTCATTGAGAAGATCGTCCAGTACTTTCATACATATTATTACAGCTACACACTGGAACGATTTGAATCCTTGAAGTCATCATACCCATTCATTTTGTTCAGAAACCACTCAGGACCACAAGAAGCAAGTTTTTAAAGTGTGCATGGTGAATCATCGTATCCAAGCTAAAGAGAAAAGAAGTCAAAACTGTCACTCATTCATAATGCTACATAGCGTATAAAAAACATACCCAAATTTCTGTATTGGTGGTTGCACACATAGATGATATTTGATTAAATACATTCTACGCGCATAAATAAGTCTACAAGGGTGTTGACGACTCAACCACTTAGAGAGGCTTTCTCGCTTCTTTTGTACCGTCGAGAGGGAATCCACGCTGCAGAGCTTGGTCTGGTTGACTCATTTTACTCGTCTTCTTATTAGGAGGTGTGGGATGAAGTGAAAGCTGAAAATATGTCTCGAGACACATTGGGAAGTAAGCGTAAAGACACGACTTCAATTATTGTTACGTCTCCTGCGCCTCGAGTGGAACGAACGAATCTCCGAGTCAACTTTCCCTAAGCAGTCACACCACGCTACTCTGCTTTTCGACACATACGCAACACACAGCTTGCCCTGAACGTGGTCGCAACAGAGGACTGCATGCACGGCCGAGACTGACGCACACGAGAATTTTTGTACTTTTGTCAGAAGAAGCTGCGTGCGTAACACACGATTGCCTCATTTCAAGTTCCACATATGTAAAATATTGTGTGTGGTAGAGTTGAAACTCTCTCTTCTTTGGCCGTGCCATAACACAAAGATAATAACATGTTACACATCTTGTAAGTGTGTGCATGTTTGGCATGCCTTTCGCCGCCTTCAAAAATCGACCTGGAATGTCTGGCACGGCGATATCTGAGTGTCTGACGAAATATAACGGAGATGATGATGTGGTCAGTGCTCCTACTTATCTTCACTTTTGGTCTGGACCACAGATAGATATATCTGAAACTAGTGGGGTAAAAACCAGCAGTAGCATCATCAGGGCCCAGATATCTCTCAGATGTCGCTGCAGCTCCTCGTTTATATGGAAGGCAAGGAGGGAGATACAAAAAGCGAGAGGTTTTTTCTCTTGCATACAAAAATGGGACATTTTTCTCCTGCTCGCTAGCCCCATCCCAAAAGATAAATCATGCGGCAAAAGTCACTGCTGAGAGAGACCTTGCCTCTCTTATCGCAGCCTCCACACTTGCTGCTTCCTCCTTTAAAATATGCAGATTTTTTGTTCCCACGTTATGTAGCATGCATTTGATAAACCATAAAACTACTCATACACTGTACCATTCTGGGGAGACATGCTCGTTCATTTCAAAATGCACCCACGCTCACGCAGTCTAAGTGTCCTCCACTTTTTTCTTTCCTCGTGCAACGGAGCTTTTTCTTGGCTGCTATACTTTGAATGGTCCGAATCCTCATCGCCATTAGTGGAGATATCAGTATCTCGTCTTGCTGCACTGGTACTCTTAGTAGTACAGTCTCGGTGTACGTGTGTGTCGTCTAATCTCTATCTTCTCCTTAGACTAGCCAGTTCAAAAAAGTCCCAAAGATGGATGCGTATCGTCCCGATCGTTGACGCGAGATCTCATTCGGCCGAGATATTCCGAAGGTCGACGACAGAAAACAGGTCGATTTAATTGTCGATATTTGGAGAGAGGGAATCATGGCTATATACGTAAGAGCCACTGATGGGCGCACACCTACACATACGTGACGTTCTCGCGCGTTCACGGAGGACCTGGAAGAAGACAGATGCTTCGTCTTTGTCACCCACGAAACGAGCTGTTGACTCGGGAGGAGAAGATGGTCTCTTTCTCTAATTGTGCGGCTTCGCTGCTCTAAATCTAGTGGACCCTCCTTTTGACCGCAGTCCAGGAGAACGTGTCTCTCTACTGCCTTTAAAGGAAGAGGAGAGGCTTCTGGTATCTCTTCGTTTGTATCGCTTAAGTGTGGTGTGGATGAAACTGTATGTAGTGGACGTGCAGTGTGCAAAAGGCTAATTGCCATTTCAAATCATTTGGCCATAACTTAGGAATCCCAAAAGGGATCAAGGTTTGGCTGAAAATGCAAGTGGCGACTCAGCTACAACTGCTCTCAATATCGATGTGCTAGGTTGATTTCAATCTTCAGGAGGCCAGGACAATTGACATTCGTGACCGCCATCATCAGCGACGTCCGCCAGAACATATGGTGGCAGGGACAGCCAACACCTACCGGTAGCAGATGACGGACTTGAGGGAAAAGTTGAAAGTAATGCTCGGTGCAGACACCAGGAAGTCCGTCAGATTCTGCACAGGAGTCTCCATTGGCCGTGACGAGAAAGTAGTCCACAGATCTGTGGCTTACCATAACAGGAAGAACTCGCCCAGACGACAAGGATGAAGTCCATCAAGAGTTGCACGAGGTTCATCCTATCGCTGAAGCACGACGGGTCAACAGTCTAGATCTTCCCTGATCTGGCCTGGGTGGCTGACCAGTTGACGTTCGCCCTCCTCCATGGACCAGTTTCCAGCAGGGACAAAGGTGGAAAACAAGGAATACTTGAGGGTCGCGCAGACAAAGATGAAGGCGTATGTTGTGACTCCTACGGACTCGGAGAGAAAGTTTGTGTGGCAGCAGCTCTCTGACAGCACGGAATGGGAGGGGCAGGGGGCAATAATAACCCGTATTATTCGATGATCTTCATTACCAGATTAGGACCCTTTCCACTATTAAATCTCGGGCACTGCTGAGTGAGAGGTCCGCCACATAACCTCCTTTTCCATCCGTGGATACAATGAAGTCTGCCTGGAAGGTTAACTGTGACGATATGAGTTGGGACTCTATACAGTGAGTGCGTGCCTCAATAGAACTGTAGAAGTGTATAAAGGCCAATCTATGGTGGCCACTTGGACAACGGCATCTAAATAATGTCATAGTTGGAGAATAATCGAGAAATGTTGTTGGGCCCCAAATTGTGAAAATCCAAATTGTGGCAGTTAGCCTTCAGCTCATTGTGCAGAGGCTTAAGATGCACACAAAATACCAGAACAAGTGCAGCCCAGAAAAAAGCACATCTGTTAGGACAAAAAAGAAATCAACGCTAAAAACATTCTGCCTCTTACCCACATACATTTAGGAAAAAACCACAGTAGTCTCATCTCAACATCTTGTCTCCTTTTCTCACCAGTTTAGATCAGAATCTAGCTCACAATTCAGCCACTGTGGCTGAGAGTTGTCATCAACACCGACTGTACAAAGGATTGTTGGTCTCCTGGACATCAGATCTTTTTCACACTTTCACTTCCTTGAGAAGCTAAATTTTTATAAAGACCTTCCGCTACAGTGTAAGTGAAATACGGCACGTCCGCATTTGTCCTCTTTACAGTACTTGTGTCCGTACTCCTCGGAGGCAGCCACTGAGCACACAGTGCTGAGACAGTGGGCGTCTCGTGCAGTCCAATGCGAGGCTTGGGCGTTGACTAACCACCCCTGTGCGGACCGAGTCAACGAGCAGACGCTAATTCTTTATGGCGATGTTGCGGCTGGGCAACGATCTCTGTATTGAGAGAGCAAGCTGGATCATTTGGCACTAGGTCTTTGTCTTCCATCACACGCGAGCAGAAAAGGCATCATGCGATACAGCTTGGTACACTGACGCTACTGTCAGGACAGAGGCGCGCTTTGGCACTAAGCTGTCGTTTGCACTGTACTAGTTTTCCATGTACTACAGACGTCCATACTACGGGTAAGTACGTGCTGACAGTATATTCTCTGGCGCGGTCTGCTTGACGACGTCCACGCGAAGCATTTTTTGGCAGCCTGGCTTTGGCCCTGGCCCCTTGACTGATAAAATTGTCAATGAGGGCGATTGGAAAACTGGATTTTCGTCTTCTCGTCGTTCGTGTGTTTGTGTGTCCACCAGGTTTTTATCGTGCCACAGAAAGCCTTTTTTGCCTACATTCCTGTACTACTTATAGTTGGGTAGCATGATGTCGTTCGCCGATGCAAGTGGCTGTTGGCGAAAAGACATTAGCAGGTTTTTTGATCGCCAAACATAGTCAATTCATTTTCATTAACGAGGTATGTCGCAAACAGACATCAACAAGAGTGGACGTTTATGTAATGCATAATGACAAAAACCGGCAGAAGTCCGGTCGCAGGAGCAAAATCCTCGGGACCGGTGTTTTGCACCCTGACGTGTAAAAGTGCCGTAGACAGGCTGAAGAAATCCAGAAGTAGAAGCTATCATTCAGGTTGAAAAGTCTCGTTAAATACTGATTCATTTGAAAATACTAACATGAAGAATGTAACGTTAAAATGTCGCTTGCTTTTCACTGTGAGTGCGGACATAAAAAGACTGTTTTATCCAAACTTTTTTTTTGTCCGCAAATTTACAAAAAAAAGGAGCATAAAAAGGCGAAAACATTGAGAAGCAAAATCATAGCAGAAGACCTCATCAGTGAACCCTGGAAAGGTCACGTTTTGCGTCCTCTTTCCTGTTGTCACACTTCGGGGCAAAAGATGCAACGCTTCATTAGCCTCAACTTTGCTCGGGGAGATAAAAAGTGTTGCATCCTGAAGTGTTGCAGTCGCTCCCCAAAGTGTCTTTTCTCGGCGTGAGTGAAACGGGCGTAATATCAGAGCTACACAAACCCTTCGCAGTGCACTGGTAAAAGAAAACCAACTCGCAGCCACACTAATATAAGTTGCTGACTTTAATTCCTTTTGCAACATTGCGTATTTCAGGCAGCACAGTCAATTCTGTGCGTGACGTGCTTGTGCACTGCGCCTCGGTTGCCCCTGACATGAAAAAAAAACCGCAACTTTCTTAACACTACACCTATTTGCACCGTTGGAAAGGTTTGAAGGCACTTTCAGTTATTCACTTCACTGTGGACAAAGTTGCGGGTTGAAGGCAGCGCTGGCGTTTTACATAAAAGTACAACGTACGATCGATTTCCTACAGAACTAGGGAACGCTCACGTCCACACGACACTGTATGTACCTAACAAGTGGCGCCCTGCGCGAAAACGCTATAAGAACAACACGTTGGGCATCCACGTTATTGACTGTTCACCGGGTGTCCATTTCTCGACGTGCCCGGCCTCATTGGGCCCCACCACCTTGTCCGCCCGGTCCCCGAAGCGCACTCACGTCTTCTGAGGGTTCACATTTTAAGTGAGCACACTGTACTCCAGGCCAAAGTTTCACACAATGTATCTCCTCACTGCTATGGGAGTGACATGGAGTTGTTGGTATGCAAGAAACGCGCTCCTTTGTGTGGCCACAAGCGGAGATTTACAGTGTAAGTTCAGAACTTCTGACGAGGAGACAACAATTGCAGAGAAGAATGACCCAGCAATGCTACCACACTTCCCAACAAAGAGAAGACGAAGAGAGAGAAACATTGCGACGCTGATTGTAGCTCAAAGGGCAAACTTTCTGTGGAGTTTGGACACTCGACAACAACAAGTTCAATGTCTACATGTACGTACATTTATTTCAGACAGCATTATAAGTGGTGGTGACTGTGTTGGTGGTAGGGCTGGATTTGTCTCGTCGTGGTGTTGGCAGTCCACAAGTTGTTCCCGTCGAACGTTTGCGTGTCAAAGGAGGAAGTCGCATTCGGGTAGAGACTTCTCGCTGACTCGGGCTTCATTTCCGAGGTTGCATTTTTTTTCTTGATTCTTCGGTTCCTGGTCTGAATGCTCTCCTTCTTCAGCGTCTCGGGCCTCTGCACCTACGGGAAGGAGGAGGCTCATGAGCAGGCAAGGACAAAGGTAAATAGTATGAGTGTAAGTGTATACAGATTAGTCAAGCACAACATGTGACCTCTAAGTAGCGACCTGTGTTCACTGTACGTGGAAATCCGCAACCCTCATCAGCTGCTGCAAACAGGTGCTGTACCTACTGGAAACTCCGCACTCAAGTGTAGAACTGACGACCCGCAGACACACACGCTGTACTACGAATCGTCATATTTACGTACAGTACAATACTACTGCATAGCTATGGGTAATTGCTCCTCGTTGTTTCTTTTGTCCAAGCGCTTTTTTTGTCTTTCTCTCGACAAGCTGGCGTCACCGCTCTTCCTCCCTATTTCTGCTCAACTTAATCTGACACTTTACGTTGTATTAACGAGAGCTGTCCAGCCTTTACTGCCCATTGTCTCTTGCAAGTTGTGCAGACGATGACCGGACAGCGCCAGCAGAGACCGGAGTTTCATTAGCAGCAGGCGGCAACGGCAAATAAGGCGTGAAGGTGCCACCAGGGTCCCATTGTCTACCAATAAAATCGCCCACTGCCCCTGCCTCATTAGAGGAGACACCAACTTTAGACAATGATGGCTGCTTATCCTCTCTCTCTAAAGAAGAGCAAACAAAAAAGGGATGCGTGGTCCTTTCTTCAAAAGTGGGGGGGCCAAGAGTTCTGGCTGTCCTACTTACCCCTCTGAACTTGAAGTAGAGGGCGCACGCGTTGCACACCGTCTTGCCCACGTTGTTCCTGCGCCAGAGAGGAGTGGTTGTCGTCTTGCAGTTGGCGCAGGACACGCCGTCCCTCCTCGTCGTCGACTGGAAGCAAAAGGGGGAGGTGTGACTCCAAAATGTACAGCACCGTTCACCTACGATACTCTTGATATCGGTTGTGTGGTCTTTTTTAGCGTGGGGGACAAAATGTGGGGTCCCCCGGCAGGCCTGCAGGGGGCCCCTGACCCTTTTCTCCCTCACTTCCTTCACGGAGGTCTGCCAGCAACTATTCTGCCAAAATGTCGGCCGGCCAGTTGCGCTAGGTACATCGTGGGACGAGGTTGGACAGCAAAGACAAATCAATAACGCTCCCTCACAGCAGTAATGATTCGCTCAGCGGGATGTCAATTATTCACTTACCACTCTGGCGTTCTTGGGCTTCTCCCTAGGTCTGCTGGTGCCGTTCTGCTTGTAGTAGAGGCCACAGGCGTTGCAAAGATAGTTTCCCTGGTCGTCCCGCCTCCAGAGAGGAGTCGACGTCACGTGGCAATTCAGACACTGGCGACCATCTAACACGGAGCAAAATGTCAAATGCCATAGTGTCAAGTGCCAGCAAGAAAAATGCTTTACATGTCATTGGGGTTAGTAACTTCTTTGGAGAAACTTTGCTTTTCAATGTGCTCAACTGAAACGTCCTGGAGTTGAACTTAAAGATGATTTCGGTCATCGAGACGAAACATTGAGTTTACTAATATAACTAGTATAGTAGTACATAACTAAGTTTTTTTTTGTCCATCTTTATGCCAGAGAGCTCAAAATGCACAGTCATATAAGGCTCCACGTCAGAGATTACGACTTTTCACCTTGTTCGGGTGTTTCATCCAGCCCCTGCCCGGGGGGGGGGGGGGGGGGGGGGGGGGGGGGGGGGGGGGGGGGGGGGGGGGGGGGGGGG